>ENA-UOUE01000483-UOUE01000483.1-compost-metagenome-genome-assembly--contig:-NODE-483-length-31720-cov-10.790254_pt1 | contig 31720 bp, 21 predicted proteins | sample MGYA00238146_ERZ747223 | MGnify/ENA primary metagenome ERZ747223 (study PRJEB28781, sample SAMN06268865) | compost metagenome | isolation source: single cell | place: USA: California, Emeryville, Joint...
AAAAGATTAATATGTCATGAACTGTAAGGTAGTTTTATTAGAGAGCTTGCTGAGATTTTAAAGTAAAGCATATCATTGATGTTAATGCGACTTTCAACTCTCTGATCTTCGAGAAAATCGTCAATTCAGACATAACGTCTTTAACATAAGAGCTTTATGAGCAGTGTGATATCTCGAAGAGGAATTAGCGTCAATTCTATCTGAAACTCTCTCAGAATTATACTTAAGGTCTGTTTCGCAACTCTATTGCGTTTGTTTAATTATTCAAGGAGATTCTACAGGAACTGCTTTAGACCGCGCCGCTGCAATTTGCTCCATTCTCTCAGTTTGATAAACGTTGGATATTGTTCTATTCTCATTGAAAACACGTGTAATGTGAATTTCCATCATCATTTTATTTTTAGAAAGTACTAAAATTTTAGATTCAATAAATTAAGATATGCATGTCCTCCTAATGACAAATTACGCAATAGAGTTTAGGCTTCAAATGTATATATGGCCTATTAAAATAGGTCAGGAAGCTCTTCATGCGAAATTCCAACAGAGCCGCTTACATAATATCGTGATCCCAATTTCAATTTCGACTTCATCTGTGCCTTCTGGAGGGTCATACGGGACTTCCAACATTCGCAGCCATCCTCAAGACTTTTTTGGCAGATTTTATAATACTTCTTCTTGCAGACTGAGCAATCCATCACACCTTCTTCCTCATTATCATTGATTCGATAGATATTTTCACAGCCAGGCCGAGGACAAGTTCGATATCTTTGAGAATTCTTTTCAAGGTAAGCTTTATAGCTGTTTTCCCACAGTTTCGCTAGGATGTTTTCTGGAGCAATATTCCTAATATCCAGCAGGCAAACCAACACCCGCTCGTCACAAGCTGGACAGCATATCGGCAGATTCTCAGGATGACTCGCACAATACCTGAAATAGCCTTCTAAACATTTGACGCATAGCTTGTGCCGACAATTCACAAGTCGATACCCATTAGAAATAACCTCGTAGCAAATAGGACATTCTTGACTCATGTCTTCTTCGTCAGCTGAGAGTTTTTGTGTTAAGCACTTCATGAGGTGATCCTCAGCTAAATTAACTTCCTCTGCTCTCCCAGAAAGGAATATCTTCTTTTCACATAATCGGAGATCGTACTCAACGTATGGATAGTACATCATTATATTTCTGAGTCCCATTGCTTCATTGCGGATCAAGTCGCGTACGTTATACCCTCGGAATGAAATCACTTTGGATTTGGTAGTTTCCGTCTGAATAAAGTTATCAAGTGTTTCTTGGACTTTGGCGACATCCTTTGAATCCCCAATGATCTTAAGGAAGTCCTGGTAAGAAAGTAGCTGGATGATGACATTATAGTCTTTTTCAAGTTGCTGGCAAAATTTCCTCCCTTCTCTTCCTTTCAAAAGGTAGAATTGACTCCTGTTTTTCAGATAATATGACGTTCCCGTAAGTACTTTCTGCAGTTCAGTCATCGCGTACGACATGCTAAATTTATCCTCACTTTGGACTCTGAGGGTTGGTGTCTTGTACTTATGGGTCTTTCCTTTGTAAATGCTTGAATCTCCGTTTACTCCAAAAATGTGTATCCGCACCGCTCCATCCAACTTCTCCAGGATCTCTGTAATCTTCTTCTCCATATCTTTTTGAATTATCCCAAACGTCCGATGATCCAGTCTCCAGGTTCTATCTCGGCTTATCTCAACATAGACACGAGATTGGCTGAAAATGTTTGCTTTCCCATCAAAAGCCTCAACTAACTGCTGGGCCAGTTCCTCATTGTTCACAATAACCTCCCCAGCTCTTTTGTATTTTAACTTCTTGTCGTCTGAGGTCGAAGGTGGGTAGAGTCTGATTTTGCCTTCATCTTGAATGAATTCTCGTAGTTTTGCTTTGAATTTTCGCTCTTCGAGGCCGTTGATAGCATCTTCTGTATCTGCAAAATTATCTTCGCGGAACACGACAGCAAACTCTATCCAGAAGTTTGGGAATAATCCTTCGAAAAATTTCTTCAATGCCGTCGCATCTGTAATTGCTGAGAGATTTTCCACTTTCATCACTCTTGAAGATTTCATGGTAAAACCACACTCCAGGCTTTTGCCATCTAATTCTGTAGTAAATGGGTCTGCATAGTCGCTGGGATCTTCGTCGCTCTCTAGTTTGTCATCGTCTTCTTCCTCTGAAAGAGATTCGTCAGAACTAATTATTTCTTTTTTTTCAGGTATCACGCAATCAGCCTCTGATTCGTTCATATCAGAGTCGAGTTTTTCAACAAGTTTCTTTTTTTCTTTTTGTTTTGATTCTTGGGCTCTTCTTTTCTGTTTTTCTAGCATGGCCTTTTTTCTTTCATTTTCACGCTCCATTTTAGCCATTGCACGCCAACATTCTTCTCGGTCGAAAAAGCCAACAATACCCTCGCATTTTGACTTCCCTACAAGCCACTTAAAGGTCACCTTGATGCTAGTTGATGGTGTGCGTCCTTTTGCTGTTAGTGGGAGAATTCTCATATCTACGACGCGACTTTGCAGTTGCTCAAGTGCTTCCTTCGCAGACTCTTTTGTTTTAAACACAATTTCACCATCTGACCGGCCAGAGCCCTTCACCTTTCTGATATCGACGCGCTCCACCATCCCGAACATCTCCAGATCCTCTTTGATCTTCTCTCTGCTGTCAGACGGATAATCGAAAAACTCCAACGCGCGAAACTCGTCCTCGAGCAAAATTTGCTGAACGTCTGCTCCGCTGCCCAGAATTACACGTATTTTTCCCGTGGAGGTCACGCATCTCTCAACTGTATCAAAAAACGAGGCCTCGGCATACTGGTCAATGATTTTCTTGCTGAGCGCCTTCACTTTTTCGACTTCTTTGGTTTCAGTCCAAAAGACCACTTCATCGTCCCTCTCTTTAATCTGTATGTAGGTATTCGTTGTTTCCTTTAGAGTTTTAATAAGGTTTCCTCTCTCTTTCTTAATGCATTCGATAATGCTTGAACTCAGCTTTTGATAGGGTATATCCACGTACAATGGGTAGTCTTCCAGCGAGAGGATATTAAATTTCTCCAAAAACCCTTTCGGAATGAGGTGTTTGATCCAGTTGATGTCTACGTAAGAAGCGACCTTTGTACAAAAATAGTCATTGACGAGCTGAATCTCGCCGCAAATGATCCACCGAGGGTAGATTCCTTGGAGGTTCAAGCTGCTCGCTCCGTGAATACGAATCACTTTGTTTTCTCGCAGGAAGGTGTAGCCTAGTTCATGGAAACCTGAAAACAGAGCTAAATTGGGGAAGAAAGCGCAAAGACAGCATTGTAAAATATTAGCTGTCTTTTCATCAATTTCTAAGTGCTCAGGGTATATGATTTTATCAAATTCAGGCACAGTTTGCAAAATTCTGTTGGGATTCTCCAATTCTGACGCTGTAGAGGCAACAGATTGCTCATTGATACAATCTATGGTGGATTCAAAGGTACATTCATCGGAGTTCTCTTTCACCGCAGTTGGATAATAAAGCTCAATATCGTCATAGGCGCCATATACGTTCTGGATTTCTTGAGGGAAATTATCACTGGTTTCGACGAAGGCGATCAACTCCTCAGCTTGACTTTTTACGGCGTCCTTAGCTTGGCTATTATTGGTCCTCTTTTCGATAATCTCAGAAGTCAAGAATTTATGCTTTGGATTAGTTCCCATTGCTTTGATCTGTATCAGGACTAACTTGAGCTCATCAAATAACTCTTCCGCTTGACTTAGCGCCTTGGGATTGATTGTGTTGTGGTAGCACCACGCTTTCCTCCGTTGAGTATGGGATCGCATCGATTCCCAAATCCTAAAGATGTTGAGATAGGTCATTAAATCTCCTGTTGGATGGCAAAAATCGAATTTCCTACGATCTGAGTACTCCCATTGGTCGCTATCCCTTCCTCTATGGAACAGGTCGCCTGCGAAGCTCATTACGCTGATGATTTTACACACATCTATTTCGCAGCCTCGCAACACCGCTTCCAGAATCGCACGAGAAATCGGAGGGTCAGTTGGCAACATACCCATCTGATTTCCGAGCTGGGTGATTCTTTCTTTGTCATCCAGAGCTCCAAGCAATCTGAGGTTTTCTATCGCTAGTTTCAAAGTTTCTCTCTTCGGATTTTCAATAAAATCGAAGTTCAATACATCGTCGATAAACTGCTTGACCTTCAGAACCGCGTGATCTAGATTAATTCTCTTGAGTTCAGGGGTCTTAAAGACCTCCATTTCAGCAAAATCTTTTTCGGAATAGATTCGGTAGCATTTTCCTGGCATTGTGCGTCCTGCTCTTCCCGCTCGTTGGTTTGCTTGGGCCTGGGTGATGCTTTTCGTTACCATTACAGTGAGTTTTTTGATTTCATCATAGACATATTCACGGTCGTATTGAATGTCGATGACGACACTAACGTTGTTGATTGTAACAGCAGTTTCAGCGATTCGTGTGGAGAAAATGACCTTGGTCAGTTTTTTCCCAGACCGCGATTGGCTAAAGACTCTCTGTTGCTCGTACGGGGTCAATCTACCGTGCAAAGGCAGGAAACAGAATTTTTCGGGGTCGTACTTCTCAAGTTTCACTCTGTTTAGCAGATATTCAATCTCATCGACTCCTGCTAAAAACACGAGGATATGACCTTCAGATGCTTGGTCCTCCTTCTCGTCCTTACTCTTCTCCTCTTCCCAGTTTGCATCGTCATCGCTAGTGCTTATAGAGCTTCTTTGCTGAAGAATCTCCTTGAGCAGTGCTTCAATCGCGTCAAGATAACTATAGTAATTCTTCATCGGTTTGTAGATTATTTCCACTGGATAGTTCCTTCCTGATACTCTCAGCGAAGAGCAGTTAAAGTAGTTCACAAAGAGCTCTTCGTTCAGCGTCGCTGAGGTGACGATGAATCGTATGTTTGGGTTTCTGGCCGCGGTTTCTTTTATTAAACTCAGCAGGATATCGGTATTGATATTTCTCTCATGCGCTTCGTCTATTATTACGCATGAGTATTTACTCAGCGTTCGGTCAACGAGCAGTTCGTCAAGGAAAATTCTGTCTATCGTAAACAAGATTTTCGTGTTTTTTCCCGAGACGTTCTTCAGACCAGTTTGAAATCCGACCAAGTCTCCAATCGGGGACTTTAACTCCTCAGCGACTCTTTTAGAGACCGTTTGGACGGCTAGTTTCCGAGGCTGTACGCAAGCAATCAGTTTATTCTGTTTCTGAATGAAAGGCGTTTCCAGCATATATTGGACTATCTGAGTACTCTTTCCGGAGCCCGTCTCACCGATAAGAATTAAAAACTGATTCGTCTCCACCTGCTTCATGATTTCGCTCTTTTTGGCGTAGATCGGAAAAGCTGAGATAAGTCTTTGCCGTTCGATGGACCATCTAGCAGAGACTTCCTTGACGATTTGTTCTGGGTTTTCGCCCATATCTCCTCTTGTTTTGGCCTCTTCAGTTAGTTTTGCCAAAAATCTCATGTATTCGGTTCTCTGAGCCTCCAACTCCTTGAGTTTTTCATACGCTCCTTTTAACCGCGCGTCTTCAGCCTTTGTGCGCGTGTCTTTTTGAAGCAACTCAATGAGATCATCTTGCTCTTTAATCTTATCATCGTGGTTTAATAAATCCGCATCTTCTTCCCAATTGTCTAATTTTTTCAGGAGATTTTCGTAATTTTCATTCTTCTGCAGCTCGAAGTTAGTATTAGTTTTGTCAGTAGCAATCAGGTGTTCTCTTTCGTCAGAGGAATCCACATTATCAATGCAGAAAAAATCTTTTGAAATTAAAGATTCGATAACTTTAATTACTTTCTCCTTGTTAAAATACGCTAACGTTTTGGCATGTCTCAACAGATCTTCAAGCTCTGATTCTGCGAATTTATCATTGATTTCAAGACCAATTTCATGTTCTTTCTTAAGTCGAAGGTTCAATAAGAACCGCTCGATTCGTGGATCAGAATCATTTTTCATTTGTTGAGATTGTTGGGCTTCAGTAGACTCTTTTGGAATCGCTGAGTTCACAAACCGATTCTTTGGATTTGATCTGCTGGCTTCGAAGGCTTTGTCGTATTTGCTAGGTTGCTTCGCTGTGGTTTCCTGCCGATCTAAAGTGGGTTTGCTTTCAACTATACAATTTGGTTTTTCGTTTCTTCTGATCTCGGTTTGAGCAGTTTCTCTCTTTTTCGAATTGGAACGTGAGTTAGATTCACGTTTTGAGCTATTATGAACTCGATCACCGATTCTTTTGTGGGCTGTCGAGGTGTTGGTTTGTGTGGTTTGTGTAGTTTGTGTGGTCGTTGTAGCAATATGATTTGCTTTGCTGTTGAAGAATCTGGGCCGTGTTGGCTCGGTTTCGGTCTTGGTCTGCATGATAAAGAAAATTTTTATGAAACTTTTTGAACGCGCTGATAAAATAGCCATTTAAAAGCAATACTCTCTAGTAATTAAGTAGACAGTCATACTGATCAAAACAAATGGAGATCGGGCAAAAAATCACTCATGAGCTGCGATATTCTAGGATGCTGATAAGCATAGCAATATATAACTGTTTGGTAGAAATCGTAGTGACGTTCGTGGAATTCTAGGATGTTGATAAGCACAGCTATATATAACTGTTTGATAGAAAATGCAGTCATGCTAGTTGAATCTTTGAGTTGCAGAGGTTGTGATCGGACCAACTCAATTCGACACTTCCAAGCAGGTTTTTTGTGGCGTCGGGGCACAAAATTCAAGATGAATCGAAGGTAAACTTTAGATCTTATATTCTTGATCCAGTCGATACTCATTACTGTGCAAATTTTCGGCATAGTAATCGACTAACCAATCAGATATCAAGTGCATTAACCAAGAAATGTTTCTAGCTCGTATAATATAACTGCATATCCTCCTCTTATTCGGGAGTTTTAGTTTCACAACTTAAAGCGCTAATAATTCGAGTTTTCATTTTGATATCGTTTAAACTAAGTCTCCAAACGCAATGAATAATCACAAAGCACTTGAAATGAAAGGTCCATTCTTTTATACTTAGCAAATCATTGCTGTAACTTTTATAAAAAGAAAATTCTGTGTCCAGGCTTATCGAGACACCACATGGCTTACTTAGCTTAAGCTGGAAACTATAATATTGTAGTATAATCTCAAGCCGATCATACGATAAATATTTATAACCGTATCTCATTATTAATTACTTGGTATATCTTCGTATTGTACCTGTTCTGCAGTCTCACGTATTCTCGGATCGAATCTAACGAGATACCCACATTAATCACTAGTAATGATCACAAAAATTACTCAGGATTCTCCTTCGAATCAAGATGCTTCGCCCAAGATCGCCCACACGTTGCAATGAAAATTGCTCCTCCAATCCATGACGCAGCGACCAAGAAATTCAGGCTTATGTATTGGAGCAATACATAGCTCATATACCTTATCCACCACCACCCAATGTTACCGACCACATGCAGGCAGGTGACAAATGACCCTCCGACTTCCTAAAATCAGTTAGTTAAACCTACTTACCTTAAAATATTACTGTATCAGCAATTCGCTGCTTGAAGTTCATAATTGCAACCATTCTAACAGCGTCTGCTGGCAAATAAATCATTCGGAAAAGCAGCATTGACGTCCAAGTCTCAGAATAATTGGTATCTTTGCTAAAATTGATGAACGTGAAGAAAATTCCAACTCCCTATCTCACAGTTAACAATATGTTAATTTAAAATGCTTTTACTGCAGCCACTTCGATTGATATTGCTATGAACAGCATCTTGATATTTCGGCTTCTCTGTTTCAGCAGATGCATCTAGCGGAGAAAATGATCATTTGAAGACACACGAGCAGAAATTACTGCTATCCAGGTGAAAAGGAGACTCAGCGGCATGACCATGAAACCGATATTGCTGATGTCATTAGCGCTCATACCCTACAACAATGAGTAACTGATTCATTGGGCAGGTTACATTTCTCTGAAGAGTCGTGTCGGATGACAAGTCAATGATGGTGAGGCAGAATGGGTATGTGATGAGCAGAATACAAAATATTCTCAGGTTTTTATTGAAATAGAAGCCTTTAAACTGATGACCGGCGGGACATGCATAAGATTGATAGAAGAGCATATTTAATACCATATTCAGAATGTCAGAGAGCCCTTTGTACTCATGTTTCGTAGGATTTTGCTCTTTTTTGAAAACAAGGATGGCTGTTGAGACAATAAACCCAAGCACCGCAATGAAAGCCATGAAAGTTTGCGCCGTCACCAGAGGTTCCTAATTGTGAAAAACAGCTTTATATCCTGCAGAAAAGAGGTTGGTTGTATACAGTTTGCGGCGTGGTGAATATATACTTATTGCAGAAATCGACAGAACTTAACGGAATGAGAAAGTAATAGCCAAGTAGATCTCCACATATCTCAGCTGTTGTTTGGGTAGCAGCTCCATAACATAGATTTTCAGGCGTAAACAGCGTCACAACCCAACCATCATTAGCAATGTCCTATGATTGCTGGTTTAATTAATATCATCTTAAAGCTGCTCCCCTGTATAGAAGCCAGAAGCTGGATCACAAAGCCGGATGCTACAATTAGTGTGAGACTGTTTTTATAGTCGACCATCCATTCATTTATGTAGAATGAAACTCCCAGCAGGATTGAAGAACTCTGTTAACAAAATTCCGCATTCGAGAATGGCAAAGAGTGAATTACTAAATAAAGGAGGGGTATGATGTAAGTTTTTCTTTTTCCAAATTTGCGGAAGTAGTACTACAATCAAATTTTTTAGAGGAAGAGCAACTGGAGGTTGTTACGAGATCCAAGAAGGGAGCAAATATGATCTTGAACGAGAAAGGTAGCCAGATGATGGTAATCATTCCGAGGTCTGTATATTGAGCGCCATAAGAAATCAAGAACCTTTGAAGAGATTGTTGGTAGAATGATAGCGCCGATTTCTTGAGTTGTGGATTGGATGAGTGTGAGAATTGAGAAAGCCCTTTACCTGGATAAGGTAGAGCCCAAAAAGCATAATAACTGTTGAAAAAACTTTGGTTTGTCGCTTTGAGGCAGGCAGAAGGTCTATAGCCTCTTTCTTTCCTGTCAAGGCCGAGGTCTCCTCGCTATGAGGGGTTAGAAATGGCGAGAAGTTATTAGTTTACATGGAATAGATGTCTTCAGGACTACTCAACCCCATAATTTGTCAAGCTTCAAATTATATTCGTTTGGTCAAAGCTGAAAAACGGATAAGCAATTGTATAAAATCTGTCTTTCGATAATTCCCCCATGATGTATCATCATGAGAATGAACCTCCAAATGTCATGGAAGATTAGTATCATAGTCAAAGATGAAAAATTGATATCATCACGTTCAAAAAATTCTAGTTTTTAGCTCTAAATATGTTTATTTCTGTCTGCCTACCTGCTATCGCTCGAATGAAGTGCTTGCAAAAATTATTAACTCCAGAATTCCACAGTGCTTTCTCAAGACGTGTTGATCTCTCTCTCTAGAACTTTGTTTTTTCATTTTTTCTTTGTTGGCAAACCGCATGATCTGATCACAGAGACCAGTTATTATTATGAATACTCAACAATACTCTTATGAATATAACTAAACAACTTAAATTGATTAGAAAATTCTCTCTCGCTGCTTAAGCTCTCTCATTTCAGCCAAGGTTTAATGACATTCTTACCCTTGGACATATTCTCCCAATAATACTTGCATGCTTCATTTGCCTCCTCCAACTTGAACTCCTTGTTTATTTCTGACTTGAAATCCGTGTTGATCTCAGATTGTAGTCTCATGATAATCCTCAACAATTCCACCTTTCCTTTTTCTTCCAACCAATAGCTCAAAAGGAACCCTTTAATGGTCTGGTTACGACCAATCATATCGCCCGGGTCCACGTCTGTGAGGTTGCTCTGTGACAGCACTCCATACACATACACCGTACTGCTAATTGGCATATTCCTGACCACTTTGTACGTCAAATCTCCTCCGACAGCATCAAAGGCGACGGTAGCATTGAGCTTATGAGCGAGTTCTTTGAGCTCCTTTTCGAAATTTTCATCTGAGGAGTTTAAGATGTACTCCGCTCCTTCTGCTTTCAGCGTCGCTCTCTGTTCCTCACGTCTAACGATATTGATCACAGGGACCTTTTTCTTCGCAAGCACTCGATTGAGCATTCTGCCGAGCTGCGAGGCAGCGGCGGTTTGAATGACGGCTCTGTGCTTGTTCTTCGAGATGATATCTTCGAAAGCGATGACGGTTAGCGGGTTAACGAAGAAACATGCGCCTTGCTCGAAGGATGTATTGCGGCCGAGCGTGACGCATTTATCTGCACCAACAACAGCGAACTCGGCCCAGGTTCCAGAGTTCTCGGGTCCTCCAACGATAGCGACTCTCTTTCCTTTGATGCTCCAGCCCATGATACCACCACCATTTTCCACGACAGTGCCAGATCCTTCAAAACCGACGTGAATTGGTGGTTTGATTTTATCGGTGTATTTTCCCATGATGAAAGCGAGATCTGATGGGTTGATCGCAGCGGCTTCGACTTTGACGAGGACTTGACCGGATGCTGGTTTTGGGATTGGGATTCTCTCGACTCTGAGCGTGTCGCCAAATTTGTCCATGATGACAGCTCGCATCTTGCCGTCCGTTGGGATTCCGTTTTTATCCAAGGGGATTTCTTCAGTAGGTGTATCTTTTTTAAGAGGTTCTACCATATTCGTTCGATGTTTCTCTTTATGATTTTTTAAAATATATTTGTTAGAATGCACGATTTAGCAAATGTTTAAATAGGAATGCGATTTGAGAATCACGAAAAATGTTAAATTTGATGAGTTCTAACTCATTTGTGAAGAGAAATTCTTCATGAATATAGATTTCAACAAATTTGATTTTGAGGTTCGAGAAGTGATAATCCTAAAATAACTTTGTTTTGGAATGTGAATTACAATGACTTCTTTTCCTCTGAATGCTCTGACTATTGTATTTCATTGAGGCTAGAAGGAGAACCTTCAATTTCTCTTGCAGATATGAGATGGCGTTTTGCTGATCATTGCATTTTGCCGTCCTCTTAGGGATCGATAATATCTACACTAAGGGCTATTTTTGGTTAGCTCCTCTGAGATATTACATTTATTATGACTTCATCACCTCTTGTAGTGTTCCTCTTTGATTTTGGAGCGCGACTGACCGAGCACCAGGAAAATGAACTTAATGGTGGATTCTCATGAAAATTAGATAAATTTGAATAAAAAACATGAACAAGAGATTGATAGACACACCATAGAACTTAAACAAGTCTAAATTTATTTATCTACTTGTTCAATCAGGAAGAAGAAAAACTTACAATATGCGAAGAAATAAAGTCCTCAGCACTGTACCCTGTAAATTTGATTGACAGAAGAAGAATTCATTAAGATCGCCCTGAAATTGACGAATTTATTGTATTCGTTTGAAGAAAATCTTGTGGCAGCAAATTCGCAAAAGCCCAAGGTATCCAGGTTTTTCACAATATATCTGTCAAGGAAATAAGCTTCGTTTTAAATTTTATTTAAGCGAATAAACTGATTAAAAAGAGAAGATCTGCGACAGTAAAAAGATCTCTTCCCTTCCCTTGCTTCCTTCGACCTTCCCAACTATGTATAATAATTCCAGGCTTAGCCATAATCAAGTAAATCACTAAATCTTTTTCTCAATGCAGATTCACTAATACTCTCAGACAAATACACAGGAACGATTATCTTCGAGAGGCCGTAGCTCTGATCGCGAAAGTCAAGCATTAAGAAGTTATCGATCATATCAAGATTTTGCCAATGAGATCTTAGATAACCCCGAATTATCCGGAAAATCAATGCAAGGCCACGCGAACTCGGCTCCTCAAAAAGATCTACTCTTTGAGAACAAACGATCAGAGTCAGCTCCTCGTTTTACTGGAGACTCTTTCAATCGCGCAACACGAGAAAATGACCAATTTACCTTCGGTTTTGAGGATCCCAGCTACTATTCCCACCTCCAATCAGAAAGGAAACAGCAACATCCATCTCGCTTTCGGGAAAGAGTGCCTCTCAACTATCAAGATCTAAAAGCCTTCAATCCAAGTCATCTAAACACGGAGTCAGGGCAATTTAATACTAATCCTCCCAGCGGCGGCGGCGATTGGTTGAAATATTCTCCATTATCGGTGAATGATCCTGTCAAAGTGATTGTGTACAAAGCAAATCGCGAAAGCGCCCAACCTTTCAAGTCACCTTATCCTAACTATACTGATGCGACACAATCATCGTATAAGGAATCCTTCCCACTTGAAGATCATTTAGAATTATATGAAAATCCTTTTAAAGACTACAGTAATTGTTGTATTTACCATACACGCTAATTCCATTAAAAAACTAGAGTATAATTGGCGGCGTAAGCATTCTCTTGCAACTGAGCCAACCGCGCATGTATCTCCCCTAGTGAACTCAGCTTTACGGAATCCGAAGAGAACTGACCGACACGTTTTTCCGGTGAAAACGGCAACCGTGACAGATTTCCTAACTCCCGAAAAAACCAGACTTGACCCGTACAAAGCGGCTCTTCATGACCTAAACCGCTATAACCAATCACTCTTTCCGAACAATTCTTCGCAGAAAGAGAAGTGGCGTATGCTATTTTTCGTTTATTTGATCATTGACGTTTTGAATAGAAAAAGAAATTGACGATAGAATCAACGCCTTGCATCAAGGTCGGACAGTAAGACCTGATTCATTTGAAATACCTCCAAAAACACAAGAAAATAACACCGAAAAAGTTATGAATCCCCTTCCCATTTACAGGTTCGACCCTAAAACACGGTCGCTTTCAGGCCCAAGGAGCAACGAAGTCAGAGTCCCAGCGAGATCAAATGCACCATCCCACACGAGCGCCTTGCGACAAAGTAATTTTCTTGACAAAAACCGTACGCAACAACCCCAAAGCATGCCAATTTATCGAGTTAATCCCGTTGGATTACTCAGAAACTCTGATTCAAATCGGAATCATAATTCCTCGGTTGAAGTCATTAGCATCAACGATTCACCCCCTCGGGTCAATCCATCTCAAGATCATTGCCCTAACTGTCATTCTCGAGTCGAGACGGTGAGATTTTACCCTCAGTCCGTCTCCTCACGCAGAAATTCCGCTGATATCGGACAAAGAACAGCTGAGCCACTACGGCATAAACAGGAACCTGGTAAACTGTGGCAGAGCCAGCAATTATCGCAATCAATAGAGTTACTTAAAGCTAGTCATTCCGACTTTCCTTCCTTTGACTCCTGTCATAAGCCTGGAGATTTTTATAGGAGGACAGATCCCCATGAGATTTTCAGTACAGGAACAGGAAAGCATTACGGGCCTAATAATAACTACCCTATTGCCAGATCGCATAACCTTGACTATCCTTATTTGATTTTGCAGGGCGAGAAGAAAGATGGGCCTCGGAGATCAATCGAAGTTTATACGGAAAAAAAGCGAAAGAAAGGAGATCAAATCGATCCTTTCTTGGAAGTGCTCGCGAAGACATATGTCGTTGACGACGAAGGGGTGAAGAATCGTAGAAAGTCGAAAGCGATGCTAAAATTGGAGAATACTATCAGACAAAACAGCAACAGCAACTCTGATCGTCAAGTAGTCGGCGGAGTGGATCAAAGCACTGTTTCATGGCCAGAGACACACAAAAGTGGCACTGATGCTGGAGAGACGGTCCTTAAGTCTGGGAAAAGCGAGCATGAGGGAGGAGAACTGCCTAAAACGAGTACTTTCCTCGAATCTGCCAGAAACGACCTGCCGCAGAGGCTGGAGGCTTCGGAAGCTAAAAAGAGACCAAAGGTTCCGACTCTAGGGTCTTTAGGAAACATAACCCCCACAAACAAGGTTCAGCTTGATGATAGTAGAGCAGAGAAGCCGCAGCAGTTCCAGAGCGGATCATCTCAAGAGAACGTGGAATTGAGCTTTACGACTCCAGTTGGAAGTGATGGCACAAAGTAAAAAGATTACGTGGGCCTATAATCTATAAGTGCATGAGATTTTCTGTTTGTAAGGAAAATTCCGATTTTATTTCTCCTCTGTGGTTGGATACAACAATATGTAACTCATTGTCTTTATTCATAGATTATACATTGGAAGAAACTTACTAACTACTATTTCGGAAAATTAACAAAACAATTATCCTGATATATTGTTAATAGTCTATTTTCCCTACCAATACATGAGGAAAGGAAGGAAAAAAAAAAAATAAAGAGAGAGAACTCGACTATTCGTATGAGATCTCTCTCTTATTATACTTATGTAGGGGTTAAGGTATGTGGGTCATAAATTAGAAATCTCAGTTGAAGGACTTGAATGAGCTGTTTTACCTGAATTGTTGGATGAGATGAGATAACTGACTAAGAAATAAGAATCTTTCTCAACAAATAAATTTGACTGCGCAAGTTAGTTAGGTCTTGATTTGAAAATTTAACTGAGTTATAAAGACAAACTATCCAAAAAGCAAATTAAAGAAATTTTCGTTATAAATGCACGCAGAAGTTGAAAGTGGTCTCGAAGGCCTCAAATTCTACGGTGAACGCGCCTACAACCGCAATGTCTTCCTTCGCAAGGTTTTCGCCTTGATGACTGTTGAGCTCCTCTTCGCTTTTGTCTTTGTGGCGCTCGTTAATACATACGTTTCTTTCGATTCTTGGGTTGAGACCTACTATGAAATCACTATCGGAACAGCAATCTTCCAGATCTTACTCATGATCGTCGTCTACATCCGCCGACCCTTCTTCCGAGGAACTCCAGGCAATGTCATCCTCTTTTTGCTTTTCACTCTCTCCTTCTCATGGAATCTCGTCTACATCGAAGCCCTTGACAACACTCCACAAGTCCTCATGGTGGTCACCCACGCTATCCTCACCAACTTCTCTCTCCTCCTCTACGCTTTCACCACTAAAAAGGACCTGAGCTACCTCGGAGCGACCATCTATATTATCGGCAGCGCTTTGATCGGATACGAGATTTTCCTTATCGCTTCGGATATTCCATTCTTGAGCTTGGTCTTCATTGCGTTGTCAGTAGTCGTCTTTGGCTTCTACCTGATCTACGGCACTCAGTACCTGATCGTTGGACAGAGCTCGTCAGCCGAAATGGAAGACCCAGTCGTTGGCTCAGTCATGGTTTATAATGAATTAGTCATTTCCACTTTCAGATTGGTGGAGGCACTCAGCAGACTCTTCAAGAAACATAGATACTAGATCCATTTGCCAAAAAAAAACCCCCCTTTCAAGCCAGAACCAAGCCAAAAACTCAAAATAACCAAAAACTAATATGCGAACCTCTCCTCAGACGATGTCAAGCTCTCGTCTAGGTTGAGCCTGGGCATATGAATTCGAATCTATGCTATAATGTCCCAATGAAAGCCCTTTAATATTGCATATAATTATCGATTAAAAAAGCTCTATAACTTTATATGATGTAACAAATCACAGGACTTAGACCAATTGGTTCTGACTCTAACAAACCGATCTATCTGAGAAAATGAGAAACGCATCTAATGTGACTGAGAAATCACAAAAATCTTTTAGAAAAACGAAAATTGGAGGTTTAATTGACGCAAAAAAGCAAAATTTTGAAAAAATAAATTTGGATTAAACCCTCCGTTCATGGATCTAGGAGCTCCTCTAACACCATACCAGATCGACGTATACGACACCATTGTCTTCTTCATCTTAGGAATACCCAGTCTAATCCTTTCTTGCATCTTAATCATCGGATTTTTGAAGCATAAAAAGCTGAGGGAAAGTCCTGGAGACATTATCTTGATGATTTCAATTGGCGGTCTATTCCTCTCATGTCATTGGGTGCTCACTGGTCTCTTTTCGGGTCACATCTTCGACGACCTCTCCAACAATGATTATTTCTGCTTGTCAAACGCCGTAGTTAGCGTTTTTTGTGGTTCGATGATCTATCTCTACAACATCGCCTTCTGCGTGTATCTCATGGCTTCCTTGCGAAATGTTTTGAAAGCTTCAATTGTCCCGAGGAAAATTCTGCATTTTACCAGCATTTCGTTGTCTGCGGGGTACGTGGCACTCTGTAGTTTTACCAATTCACTCGGGAAATCCATTTATGGGACATGTTCGATAAAGTACGAGCCGTCAGACTCAGCGCTTTCTAACCCGATTAAGTATTTGGGGCTCGTGATAGTTTATTCTGTGATTTCCTGCTGGTCCTATTTTTACATTCGAGCGCGTCAGCCAAAAGTCCCGAATACGAATAAACGAGCGCGCCGTGCAAAGGTATTTTTGAATCATTACCTTAAATTCGTCATTTTAAACAGCTTCATTTGGCTGGTGATCGGGCTGTCGTATTTGCTCGGGATGATTTATCGTCCTGATGATGACCCTGAGTCAGACGTGACATTAGTCGCGCATATTGTGGCTTCATTTGGAAACATATCAAAAATGCTGTATATTTTCATTGTGTTGTTAATTCGGCTGACTGATCCATTGATCGCTCGGACAATGAAGAAAGTTGTGTTTTTCTGTCTCAAAAGGAAGCTAGACTCGTTCGCTGTGCGAAGCGACTGGGGTGCAGAGGTCGAAAGTCTGGCACCGATAGGCCCGAGGGGAACGAGAGTCCCTACCTTCAGACTCACAGATGATAATGTCGTGCCTGCGGAAAATAGAGGGAAACGAGTGCCGACATACAGACTTGACGCTCAGGAAAGCGTTGCACACACTGAAAACAGAGCGAATAGAGTTCATACGTACAAGTTGGAGGGATTAGACGCTTCGGATAATATCCAAGAGGCTTTATTAGACGATTCACACTCATCGGAGCTGGTTCATAGTGGCGAACTGCATGGAGGCATCGAGAATTATGCGAATGTGATAGCAAATGAGCTGAAGATCCAGACCACTATGACGATTATCTCATGCGTACTCCATTCGTACAAGAAAGTTATCGAAGAGGACGAGAAAATCGGGCTCACTCAGATCTTCCGCACCAGCGATCGGCTCAGACAAAGCAAAAAATTCGAAGTTTCGGATCAACTGATCAGTGGACATTGGTCGCGTGTTTCGGATAAGCACTTACAACCGCTGGACGGGTCTTTCACTTTCCATTGCCCCGTGCTTTTTCACCATATCCTGAAAAAAGATTCCGGCTTTGTGAACATTGAAGAATCTCTCAACATCGAGAGCAATTATAATGCCATAAGAGCAGCCAGCGGAGCTGACGGTGGACGAAGCGGGGAATTTTTCTTCTTTTCTTCAGACAATAAGCTAATTATCAAAACTATGAGCGAGAAAGAGCTTATCAAGATGCTCCAAATCCTGCCGAACTACCTCCAGCATCTCGAACAAAATCCTCATAGCCTTATCACGAGAATCTATGGTGTGTTTTCTTACCGAAGAGAGTTCGAAGCGAACAGTGAGCATTTTTTGCTGATGAGAAATGCGGCGGGAGTTACCTCTGAGTTTATCTCTCGTAAATACGATCTCAAAGGATCGACAGTGGATCGGGAGGTCTTGTTAGGTCAGGAGATGCCGGATAAAGCGCTGTTGGTTGATTATAGAACACTAAAAGACATTGATTTTTTGAAATATGAAAAGAAACTGAACATCAAAGAAGAGTTGCGGATTGCGTTGGTTGCGAGCCTCGATTGTGACGTGGAGTTTTTAAGGAGCTTGAATCTGATGGATTATTCATTAATGGTAATCATTTTAAACCGCAAGGAGATACTGAGTGTGTTTGGGCATGTACCCAAGAGTGCATGTTATAATCAACTTTGCTCGTTTGAAGACGATGCTGACCCGAATTGGTTCTATAATATTGCAATTATAGATTTTTTACAAGAGTATAATTGTCGAAAATTGCTTGAAAATCGATTTAAACGGTTCAAAGCAGCGGTATTTAGATGCAGGTGGAATCTAGATATCTCAGCGCAGCCTACCGATAAATACGCAAAGAGGTTCAAAAATTTTATAAGGAAGATTATACAATAGCTGCCTGCGATAATACAATGTGGTTTTTCCCCCTTTTGCATCAGATGGTTCTACAACAGCATAAGACTCTTCCTTGGAGATCGAAAATAAGCTTTCATTAATTTAATTTGTCGATACCGGCAAGAACCCCCTTTCCAATCGGAGGAATATATTAGATGCAAGCAATTTTCGTTTTGTTATCTTCCCAATGTAGTGATATTTTCAATGTTTCATGGGCTTCTTTGATTTTCATTTATTTCTTATTTTTCTCGATCTAAAGGTTATGCTTAATTAATCCAATCATAGAAACACCAATTTTCTGTTGAAAAGTTCTTTCCTGCTAACTGTGCTAACTGAGTGAATTGGCAATTAAATTTTACGAGGATTAATAAGAGGGAGAATCTGGCGATTCCAAAATGAAACATTAAAATACACAAAAACTAGATATTATTCCTAAGAAAAAAGTTTCTAAGCAAAACTAATTATCGCGTTGTATATCGTATAGATTATATATATTTACTCAAAATCAACGACTTCAAAAATGTTATTTCCAATAGTTTTAAACTGTTTATTGGAATCTTCTTCAATCTCCATATCCATACCCTCTTCATCGTACTGCTGAGGCTCATCATCGCCGGGCAAAGTCACATGCTCAAACACCATTTGCGACCGAACGACGAAATTGTGATCGCAGTCGACCTTATTATTCCCTCGCATTTCGTGTTCCAAATCTATCTGCTCACACAGTCCCCAGCCAGAATCTTCAGTCCCTTCGTACTCAACTTGCTCGAAATTCAATCCTTCTGGTTCGGAAGTATTCTCATCTTCATTTTCGATGTCATGATCTAATAAACTTGATCGATTGTTTTCAATCACCATATCAAGAAATCCCAACTGCGGATCATTATTTGGCCCGCTCGCTAAAGTATTTGATATTCAGTTTAAACGCCTCAATTATGCCAAAAATTACGAGGATTTATCGTTATCGTGGGCAATGAGGCTCTCATAGGCATGTGAATGTCAGAGCGCATCTGTTGGACAGATTCAGTGATGTTTTTTATCTCACTGGGACAAGAATTAGCAGGGGGTTTCTATTGCAATAGAGTACTTTTGGATCAGTTCGATCTTTCTCTCTGGAAGAAAGTATTTGGCAATCAAATTCAATCGCGCCTTGGAAGTTCCTATTGACGATTATTAGACCTAACTTCATAGCTGATAGCAATATTACCAAACCATTCGATCCCCTTTTGCAAAAGATTCAGTTCTTCCTAAACAGCAGAAGCAAATTAGAGTTTAACTCATCTCATTATAACAAAATTCGGTACCTTCGTCAGCGTCGATTCCTGGCTATTTTTCCAAAATTTCAAGTTGTTCGGCGCTGCTCGAGTGCAAGTGAGGTTTTTGTATCGATTTTTCACCTCGCTCACCGTCTTATCGGTTAAAAAATTTTCTTGAATCACATCAAAACTCCTATTTCACTTGTCACACAGCCACTTCAAAAGAAATAAAGCACCTGTAACCATATTTAGTCAGTCCAATCAGGAGCAAGTTGTCATCAATTGATGAAAATTTGGTTCTGCTGGTATTTTGCATAAAAGCTCCTTCTAAAAATTCTGGCAGCCAACGTTTATTCACCAACGGCGCAAATTCCTCCAGGACTTGAAGAAGTCTCTCTCGAGACCAACACCTGCACAAACCACAAATTAGTTCAGAAGATCATCACCCAGCTTTACTTCCGTCTTATTTCAACAAAAACATTAGCAAATTCCAGCAAAGGACTTTGCAATATCGTCATTTGCGGCTTTGCTTCGAAACAAAGAGACTGCTTATTATGAGAACTGTTTTGATCTGCTCCTAGCTGTAAGTCGGATTTCTGCAAAGGAAGTTAATGTGTGCAAAACGAAGGGCTGGTTTACGAACTGAGATAAATAGACTTTGTAGGCTGGCACGTTTAGATAATTCATGACATATTCCTTTCTATTCACGATTTTAAGAAGCAGCTCATAGGTTTTGAATTTGGTGTCATCGTTGGTGCAGAAGAGCAAGTTCTAGAAACATTATCACTTGACATGTAGGTGATTGTGGAGGATACTTGGATAACTAACTGTACTAGAGTGTCCATTTGATAGAGAAGTTCGATAATCTGCTCCTTTGAGAAGACGAAGACCATTGAATTGAAATCGAAGTTCACGTCGAATTTGTTAGGGAGTATATTCTTGTAGTTTGAGCTGAAAAGTTGAATTATTCCTTCAAGGTTATCTTCTGTCTTGGTGGGAGCTTGCCCGCTCAAAAAATTTGGCATGCGAGTCTTCTTTTGTATGGTGATGTTGCCTGGGTATTTTCCTTGGGAAAAATTCATTGAGTTACTGAAGAATGAAGATTTTTTTCTGACAGCTTCTTTTTTTAAAAATTTATTATTGCGCTCTCTTGCGCGAATTGGCGGTCAAATAATTTAAGCTTTAAGGGGGTTCTTTAGTCAAATAAGGTCTAGATCACCTAATTGAGTGACTATTTATAATAGATATTAGAAATGATTGGTGATATGCTCTCAATAGGAATGAGCCCCAAGGAAATGCCCTTGTGAACAGTTTTTTTTTTTTAACAAATTTCGGCTCATCATTGAAACAAAGTTATGGTTTTTGTCTTTGCCATGTGCTGTTTTCGCATGGCTGGAGTCTAGAATAATGGAGTGATATAGCTGGCTAGAGATTTGCTACATCAAAAGCAGTTTTTGGGAGATTCCGAGGAATGAACTTACTAGAAAATCTTGTAAAATTAATTAATAATAAGAGATTTATTAAGGCCAATAGGTTGGAAAGGTCGGGTCGAAAGTTGTGTGAGACCCGCTATTCGATTAATGAATTTCAAATTTAATGAGAATTGCAACGTGCCAACCCGAATTGAGTGATTTGTTATTTAAATTCCTTGTAGAGCCATCAGTATGGCTTGGAGCATGATTAATTTGTTATCTGTAATAATATACCATCAGCAACCGATATGTACTGTCTTATGCTTAGTATTTTAAATTTCAGAGACTAATTTTGACAAACTTAAAGACAATTATATTGAAAAATTGAGGATTTCTCTCTGCAAGTCTTTTCCAGTTCGATGCATGTGAATTTTTCATCTCTCTTAGTTTTTATTCGAGTTTCTTTCTCACCTAAGACCCGAAAGAATACTAATCAAAGGTATTGAACATAGATTTTGAAATTGTTTCTCGCTAACACACTAAATTTTGTTTATGTTCACTTGATAGTGTTCTCAATGACTAAATATCTCAATTGAGAGTCTTTTGATAACATCCCAAGCTTATTCCTTGAGAGAAGAAATTCAATCAATGATAGCTCATTCATCGATTGTTCTGATTGTTCTGCAGAATTCATTAGATCGATACGCGAGAAAAATAAAGTTTTATTTGCAGGCGTTTTTTCCTCACGCCGAAAGACTGATTCTCAACTCCCATAAGCACTCTTAATGGATCATTTCTAAATTAATCCGTTCGTATCGTAGTTACATCTCCATCTACACTTTGGGATCTTATATCCATCAAGCAAACATTCAAAGAAATAAGAGAAGTTAAGTGTCTGAACTTCACCGTTCGAATAAGGAAATTGGGCACTTTAGACCTAACTAATTAGCATGCCATCCATAGCAACGGAATTACGATCTTCGAAACTATTCCATGGAGTTTAACTAATAGAAACCAAGCAACTAAACCGGTACACACTTTCTCTCTTGTAGCCAAACTCTATTCGAAGTCATTCATAATAACCCGTTTCGAATGCTGCGTCACGAAGCCGAAAACGATATCACACGTGTCGTATCTAATCATCTTACAGTATCTACTCCACAGAGTTGCAATCAAACATTAATAAGCTTAAAACCAGAAAAGAAAATGATTACACTAATCCGCCTGTTTAACTCTTAACTATTATTAAAAGCCCTAAACGACAGTTGATACCAATGAGCACAAAATTGTGCTTCCAGTATTAGTTCCGGCAGTTGAATAAGAAAAATTAGAAGATCGATTAATTAATTTATTCAAGATTAGTGCATTTCGGAGTTAGAAGCAGTCCTTTATAATTTAGACGAATTTATTTTATCAAGACCGTACATTGTTCCGACCACTCTCATATGGAACCTCTAACAGCAGAAAAGAAGGACACATCTCTTGACAATACTGATCAGATTAAAGACACCACTTCAACCGGACCTTTGATTGACGTCATTGATGGTCTTCCCGTGCAAGACAAAACGATTCCCGTGGATCTAGCCAAGAGCCAAAGCGGAGAGTCAGCTAAATCTGATGGAAATAACCCAGAGGGGGAATCCCCTGAGGTGGTGGCCCAAAAAACCCTTCAAAGCAATATTTCGAAAGGAATGAAGAGAATTCAGTCATTCGGCGTCACTTTAGACCGCGACGTTCGCCAGGAGCAACTCACACAGCTAATAGCGGCTAAGCTCCGCGAGGGAGAGCTTATGATCCAGCTAAGCGACAAAAACGCTTGGGTTGTAGAATCAGAAAGCCCGAAATGGACCGTTCATACAAAAAACACCGAGAAATTCTTCTGGATTCGTAATGAGATCTCAATCGGCTGTACCTATGCAGTTGCTAAGGAGCTCCTCATCGAGTACCGTAAAAAAAGACAAGTTAACACTGATGCAGAAGCCACAGACCCTCTGGAGAAAATCTCAAACATTTGTTCGATTAATTACGAGCGCTCAACTTCCCTCGAGCCCATTGACTACCTGATCCTTCGGTTAGAACGACAAGCGAAAGAAGGCTGCTTTAAAATCGCGGAGATGTCTATTGAAGATAAGCGATGTCCAGTTATCCCTGGAGTTAAGCGAGGACATGTAGAACTACGCTACTGGCACCTCTCCCCGGATGAGAAAGACGAAAAACGATGCAGACTTTGGATTATTGAATGCGTCAAGATAAAAACGAAAGGAGATGAGACTGAGATTAAAACTGCGATGGAAAGGAACAAAAATCTGATCCAGAAAGTTTTGACAGTGAAAGTCTAATCGCGGAGGTACGGAATCGGGAGAGAGGCATCTAGGACCTAACGAATATCGTGAAGATTGGGGTGGTTTGCTCTTTTTTTTTTTTGGTTAAAGAGGTAAAGTATATGATCGTAGGACTCTAAATAGAGATACATTTTATTATTTAACTTCTCTGAATGGTTAGTCGATAATAGTGGCCATTGAACAACCTGTTGCATGATTTGAAAGATGCTGGCATAATGTTAAATTAGTTACCTCCCTCTCTCCTAATCAATTATGAAGCTATTTTGGCCAACATCTGAGATATCTTGTCTAGGAGGATATTCTTCTCGCCAGAAATAAGAATAAACCACTAAATACCATTGTGATTGAGGTATTTTCTTTGAAAAAGCTATGATTATAGATAAACTTTCGGTTAATGTGCTTAAAACTTACGATTTAGAAGCTATTGACTTAAAAGCTAGTCGTAGATCAGCTAAATGAGGAGGATAGGCTAAGGGAAAGCTCAAAAGGCTATTGAAAAATGATAGTTTGAGTGTTGTGCTCTTTTTATTTTTTTAAGTTTGATTATTTGAAAGAGAGCATATTTATTGATCAGCTATATAGCCGTAGAGAACACAAATTAAGCATCGTAAAGCCAATCGATAAAAACTAATCGCGTTTAAAGTTCATCACCCTTGGTGAAGGCGGCAGCGTCGTGCTCAACACTAAAAGGATTGAAATTTAGTAAAGGAATTAATGAGGTTAATATTACGTGAGTCTGGTCTTGAGCCACTTAAGGAATCCTTCCTTGGTTCTGTCACCGTCGTAGTTGATTGGGCTTTGCTTCTTGTTGGCTGGGTAGAATTTGATGGTTGGGAAGCCAGAGATATCGACTCCGTCAACTTCGTTGGCGGTGGAGTCCATCTTGGCGATGACTAAGTTCTGGATGGAGGCGAGTTGAGCACCAAGTTCATCGTAGATTGGAGCGAGCTTTTTGCAGTGGCCGCACCATGGAGCGTAGAATTCAATCAAAACGTCCTTGGTTGGGTCCATGACGATATCGTTGAAGCTCTTTCCGACAACAACCTATTGAGATACAGTATAAGAAAGAAAGTTTTTATCAAAGGGATTACCTTGACTGGACCGTCGTTGGTCTCAGGGATAGGGTCACTCTTAAGGTGGTTTTGGAGCTTTCCAGCTGCGTAGTCTTCGTAGAATTTGAGGAGGTTTTCAGCGGTATGTTCACCCTCGAAAACGTACTTCTTTGGGTTGCCACCTCTGGATGGGACGATGACTCTGATAGCAGGGACGTCAGATTCCTTAACACCAACGTATTCAGCGAGTCTTGGGCCAAGACCTCCGTCCTTGATGTCGGAGATGGAAGCTTGGATCTTGCCTTTAAGCTTTTGAGCGACTTCCTTGAAGATGGTTTCGGCTCTTTGTCCAGCTTCGTTCTTTTGGTAGATCAAAAAGAGAGTTGGGATGTTGTCACCGAAAATCTTTTGAGCAGCCTTTTGGTCGAAAGGAAGGACGAGTGGTGTGCCGTTGGTTTCAATGAATTTGATCAAGGCGTCACGGTCGAACTCACCGGCCAATTCGTTTCTGCCTTCATCGAACTTCTTAAGTAAGAGAACATTGGTTCCTTCAGGGACGTTTTGTTCAGTTCTGAGGGCGGCGTTGGTGGTGTAAACGAAACCAGCGTCGTCGAACTTCTTGCTGGCGCCTTCGAAATGAGTGAAAGCGGCGTCGTCCTTTCCTCCGAAGAAGATGACAATGACTTCATTCTTGTTGATAGCATCAGCAAGCTCTGAAGAAGTTGTAACTTCAGAAGTGGAAGGTTGGGTCTTCTTTCTGATCCAGTTGACGATGTCCTTTTCAGTTCTTCCGCCGTCGTAGTCTACCATTTGACCCTTGATGAAGAATTTCAAGGTTGGATAGCCTCTGACACCGTATTTTTCACCGCTTGCCTTCTCAACGGTGGCGTCAACCTTGGCGAGTCTGGCAACAGCACCCTCAGCCTTGAGGGTAGTGGCTGCCTTGGCGTATTCAGGAGCGAGCTTCTTGCAGTGGCCGCACCATGGAGCATAGAACTCAACGAGGATATACTCGAATTCCTTCAAAGCGTCCTCGAGAGTGGCGTCACCAAGAACGAGGACGTTTTCTTCTTCAGTGTATTCAGCCGCAGAGACGGTTGTCGCGACGGCGAAGATAGCTAAGAGAGCAAGAACTTTGGATATCTTGTTCATTTTGATATTTTTACACGTTTGAGATATTTATTAATTATAAACTCAAAACTGGTACCTTATAAATCGGTACCGTTTTATGTCTGTGATTCAAAATTTGATCAACCCAAACAGCCCGGCACGTGTAAATCAACAAAAATCGTAGCTGTTACAATCGCAAATTTAAGAAAATAACGTCTAATTATTGTATCGGAATGTCAAATATAGACCCTTAGCACAAGTGGACACTTGGGAATCCGGTTACTAGCATAGTAATTGTAATGTGAGACTTTGAGAAAGGAATTATTCTGTATATGCTTTAATTATTGAGAAAAACACTAAAATGAAGCGTTTATCAAGGATATATCCTCAGTTTCTGAGCATGGTTTCAACAAAATTCGCAAAATTCTGACCTAACATGAACTTCGCAAGAAGGGATCGCCGCAGATACTGCTATTGGAGCACCTTTTTAGGAAAGCAAGCGTTCAATTGCAAAAAAGAATGACACATATCAAAAAATCTTGCCAGTGAAACACACGCGTATTAAAATAAGAAATCGGTCGTTTAGGATCTTTCGAACCCGTTCTGAAAAAAAATACACGAGAAGTCTAATTTAGGAAGTAGAGAGGTAGATACACCATTGAGCAATAAGTCTGAGAGTGGACAGTCACTTTCTATCAAGCCCTTTGATATGAATTTGAAGAATTTGTGCAATTATTTAGCCAATTGCAATTGATAAACTTTTTTCAATTGGAAATAGCTGTTGGAAGGAACAACAGGATGGATATCCGGCTAAAGTTCTGACTTCCCTTCGATTATAACTTCAAACCCAACTTTCTTACAGAGATAATTGAGTCTGATGTCGAATTAAGTGAGACTTTTTCTTTCCAATGCAAAGAGAATTACTATTTTCCAAAATGTCCCCAGCACCTTGAACATTCATGGCTGTGCATCTTAGTCTCTCCATAGCACTGATATTCAACTAAATTCTGACAATTTCTATGGCCATTGATGCGAAATGCTATCTTTTTCTGTTTATTTGCAAAAAAGGTCCCTGATAAACTCCTAAAGACTTGAAGAGTCGTTTGAAAGTCCAACAAATTTCAACATCTGAGCAAAAGACCTTTCTACCAAAAATATGCTCTCAGCAAGACTATTAGAGCATAACTTTGCTAATTCCTCGGGCCTGTATTGGGAATAATATCCATAACGACCATCCAAGTCTTAGATCGTTTTATTTATTTTCAAAAGGCGATCAGATTTTCATGCAAAGATCCCATAGGGAAGAGAATTTTAAACCTACTTTCAAAATTTCAGTTTGATATCAAATAAAACACCCGCGATGGAAGAAATAAACGATCTTAATCCTCAAGACACAATCAAAGAAAAATCCTCGCTCCTAAGCGAGAATTCGAAGTCATTCCAGGTTTCAGAAAAGACTTATTTCCTCAAAGTGTCTTACTATGCCACAATCATTTCAATTTGTATTGGAATGATTGAAATTGTCCTCTCGACGCTCTTTCTACTGATATTGGGATCCCCATTAACATTCTCATTAATCGGAATCAGTATCCCATCTCAAATATTTGTTATTTGGCTGTTTTTCTGGCTAAGGCGGATCCGCAAGGAGCAAATCCCAAGAGTAGAGGACAATCTATCAACGAAAATTGCTTTTGTCACGGCTTCTCTCATGATAATTGGCAGGATCATGATAATTGCTGGGATTTACGGACATTTCAATTGGGTAAATCATTATTTGGATGTTATCGCTTCGGATCCAGCGGAATGGGGAGCAAAATTCAACGGAATGAACCTGAACACTCTAAAGACACTCTCAGATATCGGACTGATTACCCTTTCGATCATCAATGGCATTTCTGGTGTCTATTTCGCTTTTCTCAGCCGAACTGTTTTCATCTGCCTGGAGAATCCAATCAAATTGGTTGTTTTATTCTGCAATATCCTTGGTGCTGTAACTCTATTGTTCGGAGGAACACTCTATTCATCCGGACAGAATGGATTATATTACGTGGATTCAGCTAGCATCTCTGTTGATTTTCCTACTTGGATACTACAAGCAATCAAAATTTGTGGGATAATTACCGCTCCCTTTGCATTTTTCACACTATTATCTAATTTATTCCAGCGGAGGATCTTCTATTTCGCCCTGAGCATGATCGGAGTCTTTTTAACTATCACAATGCTAACGATAACAGGCTACTCTTATCGTTATACTGACGAACTCAATTCACAAATCTCAAGCAAGTTGATATGTCCCCAAATTCTTGGTGTCACCCACCGATCAGATTTGATTTCTTACGGGTGTTTGAACAAGTACGCCAACGTCGCTTTAGACAGCTGCCCTCAAGTCAACCGGGCTGAGATTTGGGAGCAGGACGAGGGAAAGGCGGCTGACGAGAAGATTCATCAAGAAGGCTGTCTGAACGAAAATTGCTGTCAAGCGGTCGGGGATCTCTACTCAGAAGTGTACTATGTCGTTTCGGATTTAGCGTTAACAGTCTCATTGAGCCTTTCAGCATTGACGATTTGGTTGATATATCTGCTGGAGGCTCCGATGCAAGCTGAGAGAGATCAAAGGAAAACAATCCCTTATAAACCGCTCTTTGGATCGCTTTTCCTCCTAATCGTTACTATCGTTCTTATGGTAGCATTTGAATTTCCAAAGATTGCAACCAAAGGTGCGACAATTAGCTTTAATTCAGGGGTATTTTCTCAATACACTCCGCTAACAGAGGCAGATTTTGGAGAACAAGCAGGCTTTCACATCGCTGATTTGCAGTTTCAATGCAGTGGGCCGGACTGTGCGAAGATAGATGATCCTAATTACCAATTAACCGTGATGCTGCTAGCAGTAGACGCCCGCTGGGAGTACAACCGCAATTTTACTAATCCAAAGGTCGCTCTGCTAGCTGAGAGCTATAAATCGACTATTTTTCCTCGTTCTGACGATAATGACGGTTTTCTCGGATTACAAGGCGAGGTTTCCGAAATCACGCGCCTGCTCCAGGAGTATTTTAAGATATACCCAGTATATCCAGGAGTAGACGTGCAAATAAGCGTGAAGACTTCCCAACATAAAATTCGCGAGCAGGTCGATTTTGAAGTGATTTCTATCGGCAGCGGGAAAATTATCACGATCCAGCTTGTAAGCACCTTGCGTCAGGTAGTTGGAGGGCTCGTTTACTTTCAAAACAGTCAAGGGAAATTCGAGCCGATTTCTCCTTCCGGGGTTAATGTGACTGTACAGAGGCTCTATGGTCTTGAATTTCTCACGGAAAATGGCACAAAAGCAAATTCTAGGGGAGAATACGCGATCGATCTGCCTCAATTTAGAAGATCTCTACCGTATTTGACACTGCTGACCGTTTCTAAGCTGGGATATCAGACGTATCGGGCGGTATTGCAAGTTGGAGGTTTTACTTATCAGACCTACAAAAATTATTCTCCAATACAGCTTATCCCCCAGAATATATCTCAACTCCCGAGTAACTCATGTGATTCTCTGTTAGCATTGGCAGACCCGACTTTGGAATTTACTGTGGTCAATGCAGTCACCGGACAATTGATAAGCGATGCACAGCTTGACTTGGGCTTCTTAAACGAAAAAGGGAAGTATCAAATTGCCTATACAGCGGACTTTGAATCCACAACAAAGGAAAAATTAATTGTCCGTAATCTGCAAAAAGGAAGCTATCTTTTGCGTTTGAGGCACTCAGAATATTTGGACAGAAACGACACACTCGCAGTTATGCTTGGGGAGGATCTCCGGCTGGCATTGACTATGCTTCCGAAACGAAACTCGTTGCGAAATGATCAAATTTTCATCACGATTGATCGTTTCAGAGGTGATTTGCCAGATTTTAGAGTGTCATTCGAAACAGGACAAGGTGATCGATGCGACATTTCTCAAGCTTCGCCTTTTTGCAAAGGAATTAAGCTCAGAAAAACCTCTAGCGATTTCATGACTGTCACTCTGACGGAGACAGGTCCATTCTTATATCAGTTCTATTCCGTTTTCTCAACCAATGCAACTAATAACGGAAGAATAGCGCTCAAAGTTTACGTGGGAGGACTAAACTTCCCGGCCGTGGCCATAGATGCCCTTTCGCAACCTTTGGGCACTCAGAACATTACTGGCTGGATCGGCTTTTGTCTTGATGGAACAAAAGGCCCGCAGTCATTGCTATTGGTAAACTCGTTTTGGACTCAAGCAAACTCTTCAACTTCTTCAATAGCGAACCCAGCAGCTTGTGCTGGGTATTATCAAAACCTGGCTTGAATTAATTCCTTGATGATAATTTTTCTATAATACAAAGCTTATGAATTTATTATAAATGAAAAAACATATCTATTTATGCCTAAAGTACCCTTTATATCTAATTATTGCATTATTACTGATCTAAACAGCCCGAGAAAATGAATTTCGTGCCTAGGAATAAGTAAAGCTCTTTTCGAATCACCTATTTAATAATTACCATCCTTTTTGAAGAAGAAAAAAAAACAATAATCTACAATATCAGTATTATTGGTTTAAAAAAATCTCTCATACATATGTATATAACTCTTGTACTGAATTGAAATCATCAGGCATTTCCATCTGTTTGAATATTCCTCATTTCTATCTCTCTCAACGCGTTCTCCCAAAGCGGCACATGAAGATACTGTTTTCGAGGCGAAGCGCAAATGTAATCTTGGTGTTCGGTCTTCAGTCTCCTTGATATCTGATACGCCTGACTCTCAAAGTCAGTCTTTTTAAGCATAGTTCTCAGCAGAAGACAGTTTACAATCCGCTCCAAAACGCCAGCAACCCAGATCCCCTTAACTCTGAAATGAAGCACAAAAGCGAAAAATACGCAGCTTGGCAGTCCCAACACATAGTACGAAAACACTGAATATTTCAACGCTTCGCTCTCCAAATCGACACTGCGACTAATACTCGCATATAAATATTGAAACGCGTCGAATGGAAAAGAAATCAGATAAATAATAATCAGCCAGCCTGCGATATTGACTATCTCTTCGTCCGCTGTAAATATCTGCGGGATAGTCCAAGCGAACAGTCCTACTCCTATCACCACACTCGGGATCATTACAACAGTTATCCTTGAAGCGACTTTGATGTATTCCTGAGCCTTCCAAGTGTCATTTTCACCCATAGCCGCTGAAACGTAAACGCTTAACGTATTTGAAAGCGCCATGGGAAGACACCAAACAACGGTGAGCACTTGCGACGCGGTCACGCTGGCGGCATAGCTTTTCGCATCAAATGATGCCATCATCATCACGTTCAAAAACTCGAAGAACCACTCAAAATAAGCCAGCGCCCCAGTCTTCATCGTAAAAAGAAACTGCTGCCAAACATCCCCAAGTCCTTTTTTAGTTAAATACTGAATCAGAGCCTCCTTAGTGAAGTAGATTTTGGTTTTTTCAAACACTTTACTGCGGAATAAGTACATTATCAAGGCACTCGCCTTGAGAATCTCACAAATCGTCCTGCTGATACCAAGGCCGGTCAGTCCTAAGTTACGCACAATGATTAAGTAGTAAGAGAGAAGGCATTCTATGAGGATTCCGAGTGTCTGAATGTAGATAGGAGCCTTAAGCATCTTATGAGCATGAGCAACGTTATTGAAAGTATCAAAAAGAAAGCTCCCAAAGAGTCCTGTCGTCATAAAAATCAAATATTGCGAAGTTTCTTGGACTAGCGCTGGTTCGTAGCCAAGTCGGACGAGAATTTGTTTGGCGGCGAGTAAGATCACAGCGCAAATGATGTAAATCGCTGAATTTACAATCAATGCTTTCTGAAGATAGCCCGCTGCAAGTTGGTGGTCTTGCTTTCCGAGGGCTTGGGAAAGCAGCGTTAAGAGACTGGAGTTTAAGCTGATGATGAGGGAAAGCATCGGGAATTCTATCCAAGTGTTCCCGAGGCCTACTGCACCGATAAGGATAGGGTTATTTAAGAGGGAGATGAGGTAAAGATCGATGAAATAGCCGAGGTTGTTGAGCGCAAAGTAAAAATAGGACACAGAGAATCCTTTGAGCAGTCGTTTTGCAAGAAGCTTACGATTTTCACTGTGGACTGAAGCTTCATGACCAAGTAGTTGCTGGTCGACGTGGTCGTAATATTTTGATCCTCTGGATGGGGATTGCTCAAACATCGAGAGAAAAACAGAAATATGATTGTCTGTAAATAAAAATTGTTTTTGAATTCTGCGAAACGGCGAATTTTTAGCCTGGACTTTGATGTGGTAGTAAATTTAGGATAGTCGATAACAATTTATTCATTGTCAGATCTTGGTTTCTTTGTGGAGAATCTAAGTAAATTGTACACTAATTACGAATGATTCAGAGTGCTGAAATATCACAGATGCGAAAACCTCATTCTCTCCAATCAATCTTTCTAATTTTGCATGACATGATTATCTTCTTACATTCACCTTGGAATGTCTTCTATTGTTTTAAGAATTCAGCCGGAAGTTTTTACGTGTAGATAC
>ENA-UOUE01000484-UOUE01000484.1-compost-metagenome-genome-assembly--contig:-NODE-484-length-31718-cov-4.241933_pt1 | contig 31718 bp, 19 predicted proteins | sample MGYA00238146_ERZ747223 | MGnify/ENA primary metagenome ERZ747223 (study PRJEB28781, sample SAMN06268865) | compost metagenome | isolation source: single cell | place: USA: California, Emeryville, Joint...
TCTTGAAACAAAGATACTGGCTCCACGAAGGTCAAGACCAAGCGACTTTCTATTCTACGTTCGGAGAGCCTTACAACGCATGGATTCCTATATACATTTCAGCTGAGCACTACAAAAATGGAAAAGAGCACTTAATGAGAGCATTCAGAATCTTCAAATACGGGTTCGAGGCAAAAGATAACGACGTGTTCGATCCGAATATAGTGCTTGAAGTACTCCCAAATATCATAAACAAAACCGTTGTGCAGATTTTAAAAGGAGAACTTTATCAATCAGTCGCAGCAATTGAGGCATATTGCCACTTCTATCGTCTATTTGTACATTTAGTCAAAGAATTTGAGCTTCAAGAGAAGATCGACGCCAAAGTTGAATCGATCTTCAAAGGAGAAAACTATCGAAGCAAATCGGCGCTTGGAGACATGGGTGAATTCCTCGTTCTCTTAGCTAATTCCAAGTACGGATTATTCAATGAGGAAGTGAATGAGGTCCTTATTGAAGAGTATTTCGCAAGACAAGTGATGTGGGTGGTCCGAGCAGATCCCACATTACGAAATCGTGATGCGCTTCCTGACTTCGTTCCACGATTTTTCAAAGCGGCTAAAGTCAGCAATCAGCTTCTTTGTTTCGCTATGGCAACAGCAAACTTCCTTTTGAAGGATTGTAGTCTTGCCGAATTCGATGCTTGGTATGGCTGCTTACCTACCAAAAAAATCGAACAACTGCGAAACAGACTGAAAACAATCAGAAAATCCGTGAAGGGAGATTGGCAGGTGCTTATCAACACGATCGGTCTCCAGAAGAAAGTTAGCAGTAAAGAAGAGATGTCGAAGCTTCTCAGACAAGCGTTTATTATTTCCGGAAGACAAGGTTACACAAAAATCTTCAGTACAAAGGATATTAAAGATTTCTATACCCTTGAAGCTGGGGATGATGCTTCAATAGAGGCTATGCCCGATCATGTGAAGAAAATGATGATCGACCCAAAGATGGTTAAAGGATACCCTTTGGTTATCCTCACGAACAGATTCGAAGAGAGGCAGGTTCTGCCAATATTGCGAGTCTTGAGTCTAGCTCAATTCAAGAACCAAGGGTTGAAAGAGGAATATAAGCTTTGGATACCGTTTTATATCATGCCAGCACATTATCGTGCTGGCAGAGACCAGTTGATGGTCACACTGCGAGAGATCAAGAGAGAACTTTTGCCGAAAGATAGCAAGCAGAAAGAAAGTTCATTGACAAATAATGAGATAATGGAAATCTTTGTTATGCTCTTAAAGGGTGTAGTGTTCAAGTTTATCAAGGGAGATTTTACAAAAGCACGAATTATCCTAAACGCTTACTTTGAACTTGGAAAATTATTCAGGGAAATGATTAAGGAACGCAAGATGCAGGGTGATATTGACCGTATCTTCGAAGACCTTTTGAAAGACAGGAAGAGCTTCAGTAGAGAGTATGTCCCGGACTTGATCTCAGCCGTGATGCTTTTACCTTTCTCAAGTTTTCAGTTATCGAACAAGGAGTTGAATGGAAGAATTTTAATGGAGCATTGGGCGAGAGAGTTCCCTCATGTCCAAAAGAATATGTTAGACTTAGAACTAGAAGACAAAGACCTTATGGAATCGTATATTCAAACTTTCATGCGCTATGGCAATGGCAACAGTAGACTCGAATTTTCATTCAGATGCATGGCGCTGTTCATTCAAGAAGTCGATGACAACAATAATAGTGAGGAGTTAAGCGAACTTACAGTCCAACCTTTCCAAACTGCACTCAGAAACTCACTACTAAGAGGAGGAGACTGGAAAGGATTAATCTCCAGTCTCGGACTGAGCGAATCTATTCAAACAGAACAACATATCTCTCACTTAATTCGAGCTTCATACAATCTTGCCTTCCAGAACAGATACGTTTCGATTCACAATATGTATGAAGTGGTGGATTTGCTAGTTCAATATGGAGCGGTCTCAGCCGCAGGTGCTTTCAAATATCTCGAATTCAATCTGCCAAATTTCGAAGGGAAAAAAGAAAGTGTTAAGAAATCTGAAGTCATGAATGCTGATTTCCTTGGATTTTCGTTGCAGATTTTTGAAGCGAAAAATGGTAGATGCTGGCTGACTTGCAAGCCAATGATAAGCAGTTGGAGAGAAACCTCTACAAATGAAGATGTCTTTTGGGTTCCTTGCTCAATAAACAATAGTTACCATGAAAGCACTAAGAATCTAGCACTCACTAACCTTCGAAATGCTTATTGTGTGATGAAAGGCACTTATGAAGAGAGACTCACTCCGAAGATGCTTGTTGAGCTCTTTCCAAAAATGCTCAGCAAGATGCTCCTGAATATCTACGGAAACAATGAAGTGCAGCCTTTCCGCATGCTAAGTTTCATCCAGCTGTATCAATTATTCATAAGATTGATCGAAACTTGCAGAGCTGGAAAGTTTATCCAGCGAAGACTCGAAGGATACATCAAAGGAGAGTATTACAAGACAAAGCTCGCAGCAGAGGATGTGATTGAACTTCTGATACTCAGAGATGCTATCCAGGATAATTCTGATGAAAAGCAGTTCAATAAAAGAATCGTTGAGGATTTGATTCGCTCATCGGTTTCTTTCTATCTAAGCAAGCACACAAAAAACAAGTCTTCAGAGGGCATGGTTTACTATTCTCTCTTCAAATCTGTCTGGAATGACGAAAAAGATAGAATGGTCGGAGTTGTGTGTGCCAATAAACTCCTTAAAGAACTAAAATCTCATGAAATTCTTAAAGGAAACTTTGGAAATATTCCCGAATACGATTTGAACAAGCTCAGTCAAATCGCTTTAAGCCAACAACCTGTTGGCTGGACCTTCCTCTTCAGTAATTTGAGCTATTCGTCTCATGATGGAGAAAATTTGCTGGCGGCCCTCATAGGTGCGCACTCTGAGAAAAGACCAGAAAAAACTCAGCAAGAGTACGAAATCTCATTCCCAACTTTAGATATTATCCCAGATAAGTCTAGTCAGCAGTCGCCTTTAAAGACAAAATAAATAGTTTTTATCTTCTCCATTTTTATAAACATCTTTCCAATGATCCTGATAAAAAGCAAATGACCACAATTTCTCAACTCTCCTGAACTATATAAAGTAGATGAAATCGTTAGAGTAGTTAGTTTAGAGACTCTAAACTGATATATATGCAATTAGTTTTTCATTGATTACAATTTTTGCTAACAGTCGACTACTTTCTGCTACAGAGTGCTTATATTGTGCGGGTGCGCAAATTAATGCAATATTGCTTTCTTAAGTTAAAGTTTTATTTAGACTATTTTAAAAATCATGGATTCCAGCTCAGACAGCTTTGGTACGCCTTGACCAATTATCTTTGTAATTCGTAGTGGTTAGGATATCAGGAGATCAGTACAACGAAAACCAAATCTCAAGAACCAGCACATCTGAGGTTGTTTGTAACATCTGCTGATCCTCAAAAGAAGTTTGTGATGGGTTGCAAAAGCCAAGACACAATCCGTATTTAATTCATAATGATCCAAACAATGACGCTGATGTGTATTAGTTGCCCTGCAAAATATTGTAGCGAATCAATACTTCTATTTGTTCACAGAAAAAGAAGACAAAAAACTCAAAATGGAAAGAGAGAATGACCTTTATAAAATAAATCCTGAAGCCGATTCAGTTCGCATCAGCCTTAATGGGTTCTATCTCCCTCCATATGCAGTAAAGCGCTGTAATTCTCCTGGGCTAACTGAATTTGAAAGAAAATTTCTTACTTGCTTCATGATGGTGATACCATTCATGCTCATTTTGGTGAGCCCCACCAGCCTAAACAGGTAAAGGAAAAAGAGAAGGAAATGGAACTGGAAGTGGAAAAGTCTGAACAATCTGAAAAGAAAAACGAAAAGGAGAGCAAGAAAAAGAAAACTAAGAAGGAAAGTGTGGCATCTGCGACTCCTAAAAAGCGAGGGAGACCAAGAAAAAATGTTAAAAAGGATAATGATGATAATACAAACTCTGGAGGCGAGAACGATGAGAAATTGAGAGCGCTACTTTCTCCTGAAGTTGCAAATAGAAACAATAATGATAAAGTGGACTTGATTTTAGGGTAAATACGCTTTTCTCTATTTCTCAATTGATGAAATGCAGGAGCATTACAACAAAAAAAGTTAAAAAGAGCTCAGAGCGCCAAGACCCCAAACCTCAACTGAAGAATAAACCCGCAACTACTCAAAATAAATCAAAAGGAGGAGCACGACAAATTTCTTCCGAAAGTTCAAGAGAGGAGGAATTTGAGATCATCCCTCCCAAAAAGTCAGAACCAATTAAAGACTCAACAGCACTCAATCAAAAGCCTTCGATTGCAGGCCTTTTTGATGGCTGGGAAACATTTACGCAGATGAATAAACCCACAGCTCAGCAATCAAAACAAAAGCCAAAGCAAAATGATTCTAGTTCAAGCAGCGAAGAAGAAGTACCAAAACCTAAAAAATCAGAATCAATTTTCGATAGACATCGAGCAGGTTTTCGTCAGACAAATGAAACGGTTAACAATGATAGCGGGTTCACAGGTTTATTTGGAAACGGACTCGGAGCACGTCAACAATTCGGTGGAGGCTTCGAGCGCCCTTCTTTATTTAAACCTCCTGCGGGTAGGCTCGGCGGTCTTTTCAATAACTGGGGTGAGGACCATTGGGGAGGAGCCAACTTGGAAGAACATGACTGGGAAGGTCCCCCAAGAAGCTGGGATGGCTGGGATGGTGACCGGCAGATTTTTAAACCGGCTCAAGTCAAACCAGTTGTAACAAAACTAATAATAGCGCCCAATAAGCGAAAATCTCTTGAAGATGATTCAGACAGCGACATTGATAGCAAGATCATCCCGATGCAATCAAACGGGAGAGTCTCATCTAGATTTGTCTCCAAACTAGCTGGCCCATCGATTCCTGAGCCGATTTCATTCGATCAAACCATTAGCAAGCTTTCCGTAAGGAAGGAAGGATCGAACAACTCGAAGCAAAACGCAGAAACCGGAAAAGAACAGAATCAGCACTCAGAGCCTGCCAGAAGTAACGCGCCTACTACAAATGTGACAAACTCTCAGACAAAAGCAAACCCTGCAGCTGAGGAATCAAAATCTAATACGCAACGATCAAATCCACAAGAATTTAGAAGTATGCCAAATTATTTCTTGAAAAACAATATTGAGTTATTTGTTTAGAGATGCCTACAAACCGAAGCGAGTCGATGGAATCAGAGATCGAGTGGCTCCAACGAAAGCCTCAAAGACCCAAATTAGTGAAGAAAAAGACCTCAGACGTGTCAGATACATCATCTGATTGATGAGATTAATGGCTAGCCATGGGGTGGATTAAAGGAATATTTCTCTTCGCAATTTTAAGATTGGATAGAGTGTGTGTCATATATATGCTTTTCAGCGTATTGCTCAAGTATTCTTCGATTAAATTTTGCTGAAAATCTTACATCCTCAGGAAGGAAGGATTATTAATATGAGAAAAAGTTTCTTGTTAAGGTCTTGCTTAGAAAAATCTCACCTTAGGTCTGTTTTTATTTAGAAAAAATCAGTATTCGAGGTCGAATTTCAAACTCTTGACTTATAGCAAATAATTGAGTAAATTTGAAGATAGAATATTATCGAAAATTTACTCCTAAATAAAGTGTAAAACAACTTCTACACGGTGGAAGAATAACTATTTCGTTGAGAAAAAGTTGAAGATAATATTTCATAGAGTCGAAATTTTGCAGTTAGACGTGCAATATTAATAAATCATGAGCTCTTCAATAAAACAGAGCCTGACATATTTTCGAAAATTTCTATATCCTTACTCTAATTGGCGCTGAGAATACCTAGGGGAGGATTACTTTCAACTCTTTTCCCGGATACTCCGAGAGAAAGATGAGGAAGGTCTCTTTTGGCGGCTTTTTTATGATGACTAACGCTGTCTAATAAATTGACGTTGTAAGCCTTGCTTAGTTTTTTTAGCCTTTGTTTCGAAATCTCCGCGATCGGAGTTATCTCATAACTGTTCTTCCCGAGAGCTGGCAGCTTACTCTTGCTTGGATCGTGGAGTCTGTGGCTAGGAGAGAGGCTCGAAAGCTCAAGAGAAGCAGGATAGTCAGCATGGAGCGGAGACTTCTTTTTGTAAGTCCCTAAAGCAACCAGTTCTGGTTGGTTTCTTCGAGGAGAGTCGACGCCGCTCTTCAAATTCTTAATCTTTTGAAGCTCCTGCTGGAGACTTGAGAGCTGATTTTCGCTCGCTTTCCTTGGCAGCACAAGATCTAAATCTTTCCCGTGCTTACCTTGAATATAATTCAAGCCATCTCCTGCGCGGAATTGATTCGCCTTGATCACAGCGACACTGATTGATTGACTGGATGATTTTATTGTGTCGTTCTTTGAGGAGAGATAGTCTCTAGGTCGTATTTCAGAAAGGTGGTCCGAAGAGTTCGTTGTGGATTGCTTGCTGATATTACTCTTATATGACTTCATCGTATCTGGAAGGAGTAGATAGCTTGAAGGTACCTGGTATTCAGCGGCTTTTTGTTTCGCTTTCTCACGAAGAAGGAGTATTTCACGTTCTTTTTCCTTTTCCTTCTCCTTCCGCTCCCTTTCTTTAGCAATCAATAGTTTTTGTTGGATATCTTGCTCCTCCTTCTTTCGAGGTTCCCGCTCACCGTCTTCCTCCACAGGTGCAACTTCGTTAATTTTATCGTTTCTGTTCGTCTTGATTTTTTCATACGGTTCTTTTACCAGCTCAGGCTGGCTTCTGGAGTTAGCTAGGGAAATGGCTTGCTTATTCGCTGCTCGGATTACAGGAAGACTGCTTTTGTCGAATAGTTTCTTCTTGGAGTCTAGACTCTCCGACTCTCGAACGAGATGAGTGTCTTCTGATCGTTCCTTTCGGCGCTCTCCGTGACCGGCTAAGGTTTGTAAAAATTGATGTTTTTCGAGTTGAACTGTCTTGAGAGGAGTATAATTGGCCTTTGGCAGGCGATCACTAAGGTAGTTCAAGCTTTTAGGAAAGCGGATCGTTTTTAAAAGCATATTCTTCTCACTTTCGTCAAGTTCTGTAAGGTGTTTGTCTGACATGCGCTTTTGCACTGAGCTCATCGCCAATATCTTGTCTATTAAATTGATTCAGTTTGGATATGTCATTTATCACTGGTTATTTACCACAGGATGGTCTGAGCTGAGGTGCTACTTGAAGTAATGAGCGTATCATGTTGGCCAAATCTTGAGAGTAATGTGATGGAATGCTTGGATAAAGGCCTAGTAAGTAAACGAGCTTTGACCTCAGAAAATGTTGTAATTATTACCTCTAACTACTTTTTTATAAAGTCCTTCCATGTCTTCTGCTCTGAACGGAGGCTTTAAAGTGGTCATTTCATAAAGCACACAACCCAGAGACCAAATATCAGATTTTTGATCATAAGGCTGATCTTTCCAGACTTCAGGGCTATTAAAAAGAAAGAAACAGCTATTGAATGCATGAAGGGTTTTATGATGCTACCTTGCATAATATGGTGTTCCAGTTTGAGTGTATAAGAGCCCCTTTTTGGCAACTTTAGAAACGTTCATGTCACCCAATTTGACAGTACCGTCTTTATACAAAAACACATTTGCTGACTAAAACGTTTTTTCAATCAAAGCTTCCTGCTATTTTCCCTTTACCTTTAGGTCTCTATGGAATATCTTCATCTCATGTAACGGTTTAAGAGCCTTCGCCATCTAGGAAAAAGAAGATTAAACGAAAACGAATTGAGAAAATGCTCACTTGTATAAATATATTCCAGATCTCTTCCTCCGGGAAGAGTTGGCCTTTCTTTTGGTGAGTTGTGATCTTTTGGAACAAATCTCCGTTATCCGCGAATTCCATTATGATACTAAACACATAGACGATTATACGGGAGCTATACTTGAAGGATTTTTACCAGAGAGAGTTGGTACTTTCTTCAATAAAAGCTTCTTTATAAGCTATCAAGTTAGGATGACGGCAAGAAGCCAGAATACGAACTTCATTGAGTGCGTTTTGTTTTTCTTTTTCAGAGAGCTTGTCCAGTTTGACACGTTTAAGGGCATATTCGCAATTATCAGATTTTCTCTTGACCTTATATACTGTGCTGTACGCTCCTTCACCTAATAAGTGTTGGGTGGAGATAATGAGACAACACGAGGTGAAAGGATCGATTACCGAGCTTTGAAATAATCTGGAAGTCCTTCAGCGACATTGATAAATTTATATATATAACTTAAATAAAAATTAGCAATCAAGTGTGGAGATTCATTTCACATTATTGTAATCGCGAATAGTAGTCGTAATTTAGTATTCTGAATTCCTCGTGAAAAAATTGTCTCTTAAATAATCAACTTTCAAATGGGAGCTTCATGAGATGAAACTTTCAAAGGGGGGCTTCATGAGATAAATTTTCTTATCTGTGAATAATAATTGGCCAAACTATCATCCACATGCCGTGGTTAATGATAACGATAAACAGAGTAGAAATTAAACTGAAATAATAGCATTGAGAAGCATACAGGGAAATAGTAAAATTTTTTTTTCAACTTGAGAATTTGGAAAACCAAACTACTGAAATATCAGAAATTTAGTCGCTACACCTGCTGATTAAAATCAGTTTAAAGGGATCAATTTTGAAATTAAAATAGACACATAATCGAAATCAGAATGGTCTTCACATCTCCAGCCATTTTTGCTACATTCTCGTCCGATTCTCGTAAATTCCATGTCTTTGGACGGCCAAACAGCCAGAAAACTACACAAAGGCTGTTACTCGAAGATGGAAACAGCAACTCGAGGCAAAACTTCCAAACAATCGATCTCTCAAATGGAAGAAGTGGCGATAACCTTGCTCCTCAAGGCTTTTTTGAAAGAATGAAGAACCGGATCAAGAAGATTCAACTATAGAAAGACTCTTCGCGAGTTCATTGATAGTGACTTCGCGCTTTAAGACCTAATGATATATGTATATCTATAATTTGAAGATAATAATAATAGCAGCATTACCACTTTTTATAATAGGGGCTGCCGACATTCATAATTAATAGAATAACTTACACATATTTTTGTTATTCGTGCATTCATAGGCTATTCGACTCATTATTTCGTTGATTTTGATGAGTGAGATCGTCAATTCCTCTCATGAAAAATTGAATTCGAAAACCGTATATTTCTTTAGTTGACAGATTTCTTCATTTATGCTTGATGAAGGTATTGAAGCCTAAATTCCTCCGAAGGCCTATTGGTCATCGGTAGAACTCTAGAGGTGGAAGACTCATCTTTAGGCCATCTAAGATTGAATACCATCTCCCGGTCTTCTCTTCATTATCCCTTTCGATCCTGACATGTGACTTGCCAATGCCTTGGACGTTTATAATAGTGTTGAAAGCAGAATTATCATTGAAAACCAATCTAAGCTAATGCCTGGAAAAATTGAAAGTAACTCTTTAAATAATTGAACATATCACATGCTATACGAACGTTTTGCCTTCCACGGTGGCACTGAGGATATTTATATGTCAATTCTCTCAGATACATTTTTTGTTTTTACATAATAGTTCTAGTTAGGTGCCATTATGTTCCTTACCAGAAATTTTGGCAGTTACTAAAATATATAGCAAGATCCAATAGAAATAAATAATTACTTCACAACTGCACTCATCTGCTTATATAATACCAGTTTCAACTCAAGCAAATCGCGGGGTAAAGTCACAGTAGTGAGCTAATTCAAACAAGTTTTAATTTGAAATAAGTTTAATCTAAATTTATCTGTGGTCATGCTAAGCAAGAGCAAAGGGCTGAAACAAGCAATCAATCTCTTTACTCGAAACCAAATATTTAGTCGAGCTTTCTCTGAGCAACGAGCACCGTCCGCCGCGACAAACTCACTGTATGCCTATGACGTAGTCGTTGTTGGCGGCGGCCACGCTGGGTGTGAAGCCGCTTATGGTAACCTAATGATAAATTTGACCCACAACCAATTATCTAATTGATAGCTGCCTCAAGGACAGGAGCAAAAACACTATTGATCACGCAAAAGATTGAAACTATTGGAGAAATGTCTTGCAATGTAACAACCTAAAAAAACAGCATTTTTTTATTAATTCATATAGCCTTCCATGGGAGGAATAGGAAAAGGAACACTGATCAAAGAGATCGATGCGTTAGGCGGCTTGATGGGTTATATCTCAGACATTTCTGGAATCAGCTACAAAGTCCTCAACACAAGCAAAGGTGTAGCTGTCCAAGGACCACGAGCACAAATGGATCGAGACTTATACAAACAAAATATGCAAAATTTCCTTCTGAATCATGCGCCAAACCTCACCGTCAAAGCTGCGAGGTAAGCACCATATATTTATAGCTCAAATTGATGACAATATGAATAAGTATTGAGGATTTGGTAATCGACGAGAAAGAAGAAAAAATAAAGGGAGTTATGACTAGTGACTTCGAAACGATACCTTGCTCTAAGGTCGTTATTACAACCGGCACCTTCTTAAGAGGCATGGTTCATATTGGACACCAAAAGAGACCTGCAGGTAGACATATCAGGAATAGTGATGATGTTGAGCCTCCATCAATCGGCCTTTCCAAAACACTAGAACGATACGGATTCCCTCTTGGTTGGTTTTTCATAATCACGCATTAATATATATCATTTTCTTGCTTCAATTAGGTCGGCTCACTACAGGTACACCGCCAAGACTCGATGGAAGGACGATAAATTACGAAGGACTATCGAAACAAGTGTCAGACGATCCAATAACTCCTTTCTCTTTCGTGCACGAGTTTAATGGGTTTGCACCTCCAAACGCACTGGTAAGTCAAACAAGTACTGCGTATCTGATAAAATTAATTAGGTCAACTGCTTTATTACTCGTACTAATGAACGAACACATGATATCATTCAAAAGAATCGACACCTCCTACCGGTATTCGAAGCCAACGAGGGTAAAGGAGTAGGACCAAGGTATTGTCCATCAATTGAGAAAAAAGTCGTGCGTTTCTCGGATAAATCTCATCATCAGATTTGGCTCGAACCTGAAGGTATATCTCCCTCATCTCGCATGAGATACTAGTTTGGTTATTATAGGCCTCAACACACCAATTATTTATCCGAATGGAATCAACACGGCGTTTCCCGAAGACATCCAATTAGAGATGCTGAAGACGATCAAAGGCTTGGAAAATGTCACGATGACAAGACCGGGTTACGCTGTCGAATACGACTTTTGTGATCCAAGAGAACTCAAATACACGCTGGAAACCCGAAAGATTAAGGGCTTATACTTCGCAGGACAAATCAACGGTACGACTGGCTATGAGGAAGCAGGTGCTCAGGGCATTCTCGCTGGTATTAACGCTGGAAGGGAAGCTCAAAACCTAGAGCCGGTTATTTTGGAGCGCAGTGATGCGTTCATTGGAGTCCTCATTGACGATCTCATTTCCATGGGAACTAAGGAGCCATATCGCATGTTTACCACTCGATCCGAGTTCCGATTAACACTCAGAGCAGAAAATGCTGACATGAGGCTTTGCCCTCTCGCAATGAAACTCAAAATTTTGTCTCCAGAGCAGGAGGAGATCTTCAAGCAGAAAGCTGACATGAAGGAGGAAGGAATGAAAAATCTGAGAGAGTTTACTCTTTCTGGGAAGAAGTGGTCCGAGCTAGTAATGATGTTTGTCTAAATATGGCTTCTAAATGATTTGTTAGAGTAAATTGGAACACGAAATTACAAGTCGCCGAACAGCTGAAGAGATTTTGCAGTCATACAATGTCTCAATCGATGTAATATCAAATTCTGTCTGAGCAGGAAAACACAAATGAATTTGTTACTTTAGGATTTGGAACCTTTCTGGGAGAACAAGTTCACAATTCCAAAGCAAATTAAGAAGCACCTCGAAACTGAATGCAAGTACAAGGTTTACTTAGACAAACAAACAAAGGTAATTTCCAAGCAAAATAATGTAGCTGAGAGAGTTACATTCATGTATTAGGAAATCGAGAATTTGAAGAAGAATCAGTATCGAGCAGATATATCAGAGCTTGATTTCGATCACTTGAAATCATGTTGTTCGCCAGAAGAAATCGAGAAGCTTAAAACTCACAAGCCCAACACTATTCATGCTGCGTCAAGAATCCCAGGAATCAGACCAACCACCTTGCTCTATATACATAATTATTTGAGGAGAACCAAACTCTTCACTGCGACTGAATAATGATTTTACAAGCAATTAAGTAGGTATGTAGGTGAATTCTTTCTTGTACTATTTTGTATCGAGTGTCATCCCCCAGGAAGCTTTGAAGCATATAAGGCGTTGCTCACTGAGCCATAATCATTAATCTGGCTTATTTCTATTTTGCTTGGCTGCTACAGTAACACTGTAAGATGCAGTAGATTGACCAGTTAATTGGTAGGGTCCCCTTTGATTTTATTGTTATCTCTGCTCTCTTGTTCGCGCTGCCTGGTTCTCTTAACCAACGATTGTTGTGTAGAATCCAATAAGGCACTCATTTTCACGCGTTGGTGCCATTATAAGCGTGGATTATGATGCTCTAGCTGGTTTTCAGAGGAATGCAACGGATTGGATGGAAATTAGTTGCTGGCTGTTAAGTAGCCAGTTTACCTAATCAACGATCAAAGGAGAAATCCGCTAAAATTCTAATTAGAATAAAGTTTATCTTCAAAATACTGAAATCACAACTCTGGACAGAAATTTAAATATACCTGATCTTCAAGATGCAAGAAGAGAAAAAATTCAAAATATGCATGCTCGGAAGCTCTGGAGTCGGCAAAACCAGCATAATGAAGCGTTTTCTCGATGGTACATTCGACAATAACCAAGATGTCACTCTTGGAGCTCTCTATCTGCTCAAAATGCACGAATTTGAAGGCGAGACTTATCAAATGCATCTCTGGGATACAGCCGGTTCTGAAAAATATGCGCCTTTAGCGAATATATATTACCGCGATGCTCAGGTAGCCATCCTCGTCTACGATATTACAGCCAAAGAGAGTTTTGACACACTAAAAAAATGGTACGAAGAGGTGCTAACGCAAGGACCAGAAGACATTGTCTTTGCAATTGTAGGAAATAAAGCGGATTTAGCAAGGAAGAGAGAGGTCGATGAGTTTAAAGTTAACATTTTTGCTGGACAAATTGGCGCGATCAATATTTTGACCTCGGCAAAGGACAACCAAGGAGTGCAGGAATTGTTCCAAGAGATCTGTCAGAATGTGAAGGAGAGAGACCTTTTTGTTAAACCTGAAAAGAATAATCGAGTATTGACTCCCGATGAAGATGAGAAAGCACCGTCTGAAAGCAAAGGTCGCTGCTGCTAGAGAGCAGATCATTAGGTTAATTGCAAGAAACAATAATTATATGATAAATATGATAAAACTAACTCTCTATCTATATCATGTTCAGATATATTCGTCCATATTCCACGTATATGTCCATTTTCTGTTTTAATATCCCTATATACGTGTGTTCATGTTCTCCATGGAAAAACTGGTTATTGTGTTCATTTGTACGTTATCAATGTGTGGAGCATTTTGCCCTACTGAGAAGATCAAATCTCTGCTCTAATATTAATATAAAAAGTCTTGAACTCTAAAGATACCCAAAGAAATTGCTTAATTTGCTGGCATATTATACCTTTTCCTTATGACAAAAGAGCGATTGATAACTCATTGAATATTGTACATCAGGCAAAGTAGGCATGAATTCAACAACAATCAAACATTATATATATAGAAAATGATGGCTTTACATAGAAAAATGTATGATTATAAGTTATAATACTCCAGCTGTCTCTTCAGTTCTGCAAGAGTTCCGAGAACTCTCAGCATAAAAATAAGGAGAAAAACGATAACAATATCGAAGACTGTGTGCACCGCTAGATGCACTACATAGATTTGCCAATCGAATTTTTCAGAACCTGCGTCAGGGTAGCACAATGTCGCTTCTTGTTCAATTTTACTGGTCGGGAAGAGCATACTCAAGAGGACAACTCGAAAGACAACCATGAGTGCTGTCCAAGCCAAAGTCAAATACAAAATCCATTTCTTTCTGATTGATAGACTCAACACCAGCAGCAAAACTTCCAAAAATTGGAGGACATTAATTGCAACAATCCAAGCCATATGAGTTCTGAAGCTCTTACATGCGTCATCTAAAAGAGCTGCTGCTAGCACCTGAGCATAGATTACTATCGAATAGATGCTGTATACAAAGTATCCAATTACAATGATAACTGGGAAGATGCTTGCTTTTCGAAAATGATTCTGTTTTTTAGCGATGAGTTCCTTGAGTGTTTTCTTTTGCTGTATAAAAGGCTGCTCTGATAATGTCGAGTACATATGATCTTAAAGCTTTATTTGACTGCTTTATTCCAGCAACAGATAAATTCGAAAAAGCAAAATTTTCCTTAGGTTTTTCTCAATATTCTACTTTTTTTTCAAGCATCACTAAACTCATACACCCATAGCTTAATAGCTTAAAACCCAGCGATGTTTATGACTTTAAGCAGCTCACAATTTCAGTATGGACATTAAACCAATTCAATAGTATTTTTTACTTTCAAATGTACAAGGTATAGATGGGTCCATGGTATTCCAATTTTTCGGGTTTATCAAAACAATCGAATTTATTTACCGCCATTTTCCATAGAATTACGTTATATCCATGAATCCCACGCTTTAGTCAATGTTGATCTTCTGAGTATTGAAATATGAGTTTTGAAAAAATGCTTTCAGGTTATATACATCAGGATGAATTGAGGTTCACATGTATAATACAACCATTCTATCAATCCATATAGATTTCAAAACAAACAGAATGCCATTTTAAGGAACAGAACTATCGTCAGTTCGCCTGCGCCTCATGCTCTTAGAACGGTTTCTTTGAGGAAATTGCTCCTGCAGCCACTGTTAATAGCAAAAAGATGAGTTATATCATATGAAAAAAGTATGAGGGTTTAATTACGCTCTTGGGCTCGATCAAGTTTGGCGCTTTCGAACTCGCTCTCAATAAACATCGTAAAAGCGATAGGTATGACGATAAAGATGAAGCCTATGAGCCTTGAGCTTGGAATTTGTAAGAGTTGTTACCTGTGGATAAGACCCAAGCGGTGCCTCGCATTTTTCGATAAGCAAACTTGCTCTTAGACCAGATGAAGCGATAGATAGCTTTCAAGTGCTCCAGGAATCCTTTCTTTTTAGTTGCGACGGATTTGCCACTGCGTGAGCTCTGCATCAGACTGCTTGATCTATTCATGACTTCTTTACTGCGATTTTGACCTCAGATAATAATTAAAGTTTATTGATAAAGCTCGCACTCTGTAATATCTATTCCAATGCCTTTTAGTCACTTAATTATCAAAAGAATAACAAATTAGTCAAACAAAATGCTGCTGATATTGATCCCAGTTCATGGGGTTATGTTTTCTTTGTCTCATAGAAAGAGCTATGAAATCCCTCCAAACAATTATAACTCACTCAGATCTAAAACCCTCTGATGATAATGCCTAAAATAGCCACTGCGAGGCCCTTGTGGAATCAGATAGCCCCTTGATCTTTATATTGCCTAGATCTACGCTATCTAAACGAAATTCGAGACTTTATTATTAATATTTATCTTCGAACATTCGAACAGTTGACCATTTTCAAAGATTACAGAACAATCTATCGAAATTTTAGACGTCAGCTCTATTGTTGGCTGCCATTATAGATAATAAACGAAAAGGATAACGTCACATCAATTAAGAGCCCTTTTTTGTGAAAGCTAGTTATTGAGTCTATTTAATTTCTGAATAATAAACGGAAAAAACGAACAGGTTCGCTTTATAGCAAAGAATCCTTCTCTCAGCCGTGAAAGCATACATCCAATGCTTAACATCATCGAAAAAATAGATGCAATAGATAAAAACGAAGGAAATTCGGAGCTGTCTAAGAAGGGGACCATGAAATCAAAAAATACATTCACAACAACGTTATCTCGGTGGCTTAGTTCAAGAGCCAGTGTTGGAACACCTTTAGGAGAAGACCCTAAAGAGGCCTTCGATATGATCATCAAATTGCTCATTGCCTACGAGGAGCTCGACACGAAAAAAGACCAGAAAGAAAATAAAAAGGCAAAAAAATCAAAAGGAGCCCTTGATAGCATCATTGAAAACACGTTGAGCGCCAATGCACCTCCTCTCGCAAGAGTAGAATTTTCAATTGTGTTTCATCTGTTGAATCTCACACTGGGAGAATTGTATTCCACTTACCAAGTGTATTACAGCCAATTCGATTTTGACGACTCATTGAAACTCGAAGAGTCCGAATTTGACGTAATGCTCGATTTTTTATGTCGACCTGAGAACATGGGTAAGCTAAAGATAAAAAAATCTTTTGAAATTTGCAGTCCAGAAGACTATCGCAATTATAACAAGATTGCTGTGATTAACCCTTCTGCTGATCACGTTCTGGAGGATTTTCTGAAGAAGGGAATGTATACATTTTTAGCGGTACAGGACGCCAGCGCTATCGGCGCAAAGAGCTACATTAACTATCTCAAATTCTTCCCACTCGTCTTCTCTTACTTCGCGGAATACATGAAGCAGAAGGTGCGGACTCGCATGAAAAATTTAGATATCATTGCCGGGATCACCGATGGAAAGCGCCGTGTGACTCAAAACGATCAATCGTTTCTTAATAAACTCGAGCATTTGGGCTGCAAGTACGTAGGAGACGAGCGTCCTAACCTAATCTCCTTTTCTACGCTTGAAAAGGCGCTGATACTCTTCCGAAACAGCTACTCTGATATCTTTGGTCAGGATCAGCTGCAGTTAGTCATCAAAGAACTCCGAGAGAAATGCAAGCTGAAATTGAACTCTGACAAGGAGGAAAAAATAATTCCGTTAAATTCTAAGCTCTTGCGATACGTTGGGTATCGAATCTGTCTGCACTGTTCGTTTTATTCACTGATGAAAGAAAGCGAATCACATGGGAAAATTCAGCAGTATAGAATTTTGGAGGAGTACACCGTTTGGGCGGCGTCCTATAACTACAGCAATTTCAATAAGACCTACATGATTCCAAAATTCAAAAAGCAATTCTTGAAGATTGCTAAAGACTCGAAGCTCTCTCACCCTGATGATGAAGAAACCAAGGCACTCATTATCACAGGATTGAGGACATTTTGCCGCAAGCTCATGCCGCATATCAGCGAGCAAGCGCTTAAGAAAATGCACGAAATTTTCACGACGAAATATTATAAGGACGGCTCTTATGAGTCACTAGCTGATCAGCTGTCAAACGCAGTGTTTTCTTTGCTGATCGAGGTTGCTGGGATAAAACTAACAGAATTGATTGAAAGCGTGTATACAACATTGAAACCTGAGCTCAAAAGGTCAGCAACGAAAATTGACGAGACGAGGCCCAAAGCGCCTACTTGGTTCCTCAGCAAGGATAAAAAAAATGAAGAGATTGGCTCAGATAAAAATCTTAGCCGTTCCAAGACTCCGCAACCCTTTATGTCCAAGCTGTTAGAGAGCAAAAAGGAAACTCAGCAGAGAAGCATGTCTTCAGTGTCTGACCGGTCTGAAGGGAAAAAATCGACTAAGAAGCCAACTCAAAGCCATCAGGATGATGACGATGATTTTCTCGCGTTAGATATAAGTTCACCCGAGTCGGACACCTCTGATAATGTAGGTAAAACAAAAACCATCTCCAGCGTCGCCACGGACAACCAAAACGAGGCGAGAGCACGGACCTCGAAACAAAGTAATGGTAATAATTTTGCTGGGAAGGCAGGCGGAGCTCTCTATGGTAGGGGGAAAAGTGACATATCGGCCTTGAGTGATAATGATCTTTCCATGATAATGAGGACAGCCGGTAAAGCAGACCAAGAGTTTTTGCAAGATGGAATCTACAATAATAACACGAATCGAAAAACTGACGTGCTAAACAGCTATTTTATAGTCGAGTCTTTTTTGAAGAAGCTCGTAACACAGAAAAGAGAAACTCAAGGAAAAGCTACTTCCTCATTGGATCCAGGTATAGACCCTCAGAAAATGTCTGCCTCCCCTCGTTCTGCTAGAGTCAACCCTAATGTAATTGAAGGTCGAGGGCGAAAGCAGCAAGAACGATTGAATAGGTCAACGAATAAAACTAATAGAAGCCCTCCGGGAGCGAAATCCAGTGCTTTTTCCCTCACAAAAGGGATAACACAGCTTGACTTAAACAGTGAATCGTTGGCCGGAGGGCCGTCGGGAGAAGATAATCCAAAGGGCAAAATCCCTCAAGGCTCCCATATACACGTTGAACAGAAACAGGAAGATACTGAGAGTGGATTTTCATTGTACAGTCATCTTGAGAAGGCGAAAAAAAGCAAGAAAAAGGACGTAAAAGCTCACGAGATGGTGTTAGAATCGATGTATACCGTCAAAGATGATGAGTTCGAGCAATTTCTAAATAATTTCGATATGAAAGAGGCCGAGTTAGTGCAGTTCAGGCGAATTGAGAACGAAAATATAAAGAAAAGAGGAGAAGGAATGTGCTGTACTGGTAGCGGAAAATGCTCGATTTTCTAATTCACTTCCCAGAAACCATTATTTGATTTTACATCATAATATGCATTACCTTGTATTTCTTCTAACATCTCTCTCAAAGAATATTTATTATTTGATTTAAGTAATGTTCAAATTATGCGTGCATTTGAGTTGATAGAAATTAGTAAAACCTTTATTATCCTGTCATCTTCCAGCATCCCATTCGCATACGACACAATAACCATCAACGTGTTTTGCATGGCGATTGCCATTCCATACCCAGCCCCGAGATGCTTCTTCTCAACAACTAGTGGAATCGAAGGCCAAACAACCCCAGTGAATAGAGCATAAAATACTCCCATCAGCGTTAGAGGCATGATGACTGGGTACATACTGCTGCCTTCCGCCAGCACGATGAATAGGATATGTCCAGCGATTAGTAAAACAGCTGAGAGTACAATAAGTTCAGCTCGTTTTCCGAAATTATCAATCAATTTTCCGATCAAAGGAATGAAGAAGACTCCGCTTAGGTAGATAATGAGAACTATTTTTCCAGCTTCAACGTTCGTGAACCCAAACACTGAATATAAATGGTCATTTATTTGGTTCATGAAGACAAAGAAGGAGGCAGCTAGCAGCATTTTGGTAACAAAGAGCGCCCAACTGACCCTAGTAAATGATTTAACACTTGAGATGAACTCTCCAGAATGAGTATTTTCAGTTGGGTGATGACCTTCATAACTAGCACTTGTGCTTGAATTTATCACAATTATCAGTGCGATTAGTCCGAATATGCTAATAACCATGGCATATATGCTTGGAATCCATAATTCTTGGGTGCTACTATATACTGCTGGTGTGATTAGGGTATTCATAACACTTCCAATACGACAAATACTAGATGTAGAGACTATAACTGGTGATAAGCTGACCCAGGGAGATCGAGATCATGATAATCAAGAGGCATTTTCTTTCGCCAACCCAATCACTGATGACTCCTCCGAAGAATGGGATGAGTATGTTAGGTACCGCGACCAGACTAATAAGAGCGTTGTATTGGGTACTCGTTAAGGAAAAAGGTTGCTCCTGCAGTTGTGTTTCGATCGCAACAGGAAACTCGACACAGTATACAGAGGCAAGATTGGCACTTGAAGCGAGAATCAGCAAGATCCATTAGTATCTTAGGCCTTTGCTGTCGAGGTCAAGAGGTTTCTTATCGTCAGCAGCGATGGTTGAGGGCGTGATAAGACTATCATCTTCATTCATTTTAAGGAGCAAATTAACTCAATCTTTTTGTTTATATCCGTTTTATCGTTAATTTGGGTTGTAGATGATTGAGAGTTTAAAGTGAAGACACTTAAAAACCAAAAATTCTTTTAATGATAAGAAGGGAACAAGCAGGGCTATTCTCTATGAAGGCTCTGAGATTTTGAAATATCTAATGGTTCGCATGAAAAGCATTCAGCGTTAGTGCTAATGAAAAATTAGGATTTATATAAACTGAGAAAGAGTTAATAATACCGATCGATTTAATGATGATCAATAGCCAATTCTCACTCTCCAAAAAATTTTTGCTCGTGTTGATATTAGTTTATATGTTGATTTACTATCTGTTTGCAAATACATATTTATAAAACATTAGATAATCCATACATCATTCATTAATAAAAGCAATTATCCAATTTCATAATAGATTTCCTAAATATATATAGAATAAACAAATTCGGCAACCTTTCATTGAAAGTTGCACCAAAACATTTCATAAACAGTTTAATAAAGTTATGGAATATATCTCGTTTCAATAAAACTCGCAGACTTCCATCGTCTTTAGTACTCAGATCCGAACTCAGTACTTGTAAGTGTTTCTTTTCTTTGTCATATCCTCTTTCATATCACTTATGCAGTTGCGTTTTGGCTTGACATAACTTTGACTAAATTGACAATGTTCCCATTAAGAAAGCCAGAAGAGATAATTTTACTGTCTTTTCGGTGTTGGATCAATCTTAGAATCTTCACAGTCCTTGATAATTCCATTCAGCTCGCAGTTAAATTGCTTAGCAAGCTTGGTTTTGAGCCGAATGCCTGACTGGTCGTGCTCGCTGAAAAAGCTCGTTTGCTTTTTGCTAATCGAGCTCGGCAATTCTGCTGAAAACATCGATTTTTGGCTTTTCAGCTTGCCACTCAATAGACCAGAGTTCATCGAAGAATCATTATAAAACCTTCTGATGACCCCGGAACCTAAAGAAGTTGGCGTCTTCAGCATTATTGTCTCGGCGCTAATTGGAGAGGCAATCTGATTCTTAGGGAAAATTCCCGACTGCGGATTCGATTGATAGCCGTTGAAAAAGCTCGGCGAGCCAGTCTTATGTTTTCCAAGGATAGAATGTTGCATGTCCTCTGTATCCTAATAAGGGTTAAACATCGTTTACTAGGCTTATTTACCTCCTTAATAGGTGCAAGTTCCTCGATTACCGATGCTTCAGATCCGAACAAAGGAGGTTTTCTTGCAATAAGCTTCGGATTCAGTTTGAGTATTCGATGATTTCTTCTCGCTCCACTATTAGGATTAACCGGCTTGTTATCCGAATCAAGCTCGATGCTAGTTGCTAGGCTTTTCTCTTGAGTATCTGAGGAAGAATAGCCATCAAGGGGGACCACTGACTGCTCCAGCTCTAAATTTCGCATAGAGAGAGATCCTGTCGATGGCCGAGAAGCCTTTTCAAAAATATCACGAAAACCCTCTTTGGTCTCTCTTAAAGACATCTTGTATTCTTTACCGCTATTGTCGGTGTATGTGTTGAGTCTGGTTCTGTTACAGATAGTCTTAAAATGCTTATCGCTCCAGAGGTCCATCGTAAACATCACACCTTGTCGTTTTTTCGATCGGACCTTCTGAGCCGATTGCGCTTTCGAATAGTCAGAGCTGCGTCTCGAATACAGCTGGCAGCTGCTTGGAGTCGTCGAGCCAATGTACGCGGAGTTTTGCCTTCTACTTAAAGCGCTTTCAGAATTTCTTGCGCTTTTAACTCCGTAGTAATCTGCATTGATTTCGCTTTGAAAAGGACTCTGTTCTTTGGTAACTTTGGTTGAAGGCTTATCTTTTCGTGGATTGCATACGACTATCAAGGATTGCGGGTGCTTTCGCGTCAGAGTGGTTCGAAGAGATGATTTATTCCTTGGAGAGGGATGATCAGGGTAATCTGGGAGAGAGTTTGATGACATTCGAAGGATATAGGAAAGGTGTTGCGATTTCTGAGATTTAGATTATACACATGAAAGAAGGCTTGTAATTTGAGGGCGACGGATCTTAGAAAAATCTTAAACACATTAAAAGTCTCATAAATTCAGAAAAATAATTTCTAACGGATTTATCATTACTGGCACATAGCGGAATAAAAACTATTAAATTTCTTAGATCAAATTTTTTGATTGTTAATTACTGTCTTTGATTTTCGTGCTCCTGTGTTCCACATCTAGAAGAAGCCATTAAATAAAGGAAGAATAATTCAACCTGTCGATAATCCTCAAGAACAGCCGACTTTCGATCAGAGACTTCCTCATGGCATCGAGAATGAATATCATTAGGTTGTAATTATTGGGCTAAACCAAAAATATTATGAGATAGAGGTCTCAAATCTCAGCAAAATGTTTTCGAAATTTTAGGAGGGCGATCAGAGTGGAGGTCAGGGTTGCTCAATTGAAGGTTTTTAGGAGGAAACAGTGCAGTGATTATGCTCATTGAATTTACTAATAAGTATCTTGTGGTGTGAAAGCAGTGGCGAAGCTATCATCGAGGATCATAGATATCAAAGTATGAAATTTCCATATTCGGTAGAGTCGCAAACTCTTGAGTAAACATGTACATTAATTTAAATATTGCCGAGAATCTTACACTATTCACCAACGAAAAACTAAATGGTGCTTTCATATTAGATAGAGCGGTATATAGCTTGAGCACGCGGCAAATAAACTCAATTCGCTTGAAGCCATTATATTTTTGCGTATTTTTAACAGAATTTAATTCACATCAAAAACCCTCACCTCACTCCAAAGTTCCTTCCTGCTCAAAAAAGAGTCATCCGCATCAACTTTTATCCATATCACTGGTTTTTCGATTGCTACTTTCTTTATGCGACTTTCAAATTTCCATTGAGCATCCACAATAAAAATAAACTGCAAAAATTTAAAAAGAAGCAGGGGAGGGGGTATTGGATAGTATGTTATATTAAGACACGTGAGTCCGCGTATTCATACACAATATAAAAGGACAGGGACTCTGAAAAGGTTTCAAAATTTAACCGAATTGTTGATATTCTGATATTGTGAAATTATTTTGATATCGTAATACATTGAACTCACCCTTTTTCGAAAGTCACCTTCGAAAATTTAGATAACCATCGACACATCCTAATCCTGACCCAGCCCCAGGCCTGCCAGGTTCGAAATTCCTCTCTACATTAATCAACTTCCTCTTATTTTTGGTAAGATACCTAGCATGCATCTCTTGAATGATCAGAAATTTCTTTTACCATATCAGCCAACACCGATATAAAATAGATTAACGAGACCTATAACATATTTTTCGGAAAAATGAATCAGGCCATCGCTCTCCCAAACACCGAGTGGGACAAAACAGATTTGGATCCCTCAAGCGAAAAGATTACCACCAAATCAGTGGTAATGCACACTTCTTCGCTTGTTCAAATCAAATCAGAGTCTGTGGAGAACAAACAGCCTGAAGGCGAATCGAAATTGCCTCAAGAAGAACTCAAGGCAGATGAGAAGCGCAAATTTAAGCACTTAAACTCTGGTAAACGAGTTGGTGTGAGTAAAATCGCAAGCTCCCGAAATGATGAAGAAATGACGCTCCCTTTAGTTGGAGCCAGACTTGACATCATGTCTCGAATTGAAGGGATTAAGCCTATTGATTACAACGCTCGTCTTGTTTCGTTATCCAACGTAGTTGGGCTATTAGCCAAACACTCGAAGAAATATTGCTTGTTGCTGACTGAACTGAAGAACCAGAAGCCTCCTTCGACAATCATAAACTTCAAAGACAGTATCTGTGACGCCGTTATCACAGTGTTTCGCTACCATGAATTGCAAGGAATGCAGGGTGGAGACCAACATGAAGAAATCGATTTGAAGCTGTTTATTAGCGCAGCATCCAGTCTGCGTGATTTGAATGTGTTTAACCTTGAACACAGGGAGAAGATCATCGCAAAATACAAGGCTTACTGTTTCAAGGAGTCGAAGGAAGTGGATGAACAATTTGTGAAAAACTTCCTGGAGAAACGGCCTGAAGATTCTATTGAAAGCAAGCCTAGTCCAGAAAAACTAGCTCTCAAAGCCAAGGCTTCTTTACAATTAGTCCAGAAATCAAACCAACTTCTTCCGCCTCCTATTTTGAGTACGGTGAAGGAAGAGTCAAAGAAAAACGAAAGTCTCTTTGAAGGAATGAAAATCAAATCAAAAGGCTTTCAGCCTATTGATCTGACTCTTACTGATCGAGAAGCTTGTGTCGTATGCATGGCGAATCTTCGAGGAGTGCTGTACATGCCGTGTCGCCATTTCGTTGCTTGTAAAAACTGTTCAAATATCTTCCAAGAATGTCCTATCTGTACGACGAAGATAACGAACAAAATAAACGTTTTTTGGTCTTAATTTGTCAAGTCAGTCTATGTGTGATTAATAATCGAAATCTAGCTTGGAGAGCTTCTAAAGGTCGTTGCTTATATTTGTAAGTTTTTAATATAATTCATTATGAGGATTTTATATTTGTCCCTCAGAATTGGCTCCTTGCTGCATATTTCAAATAAATCATTCTGGAATAGCAACCAACACAATTGAGGTTCTGAGAGCGTAAAGCGCTAATTGCGATTGAAATGAGTGAGTTGGCAGAGAAATGTTAAATCACTCGATCAATAGCATCTGGTAGATAGGATGACTTTTTTGCACTTTAAATTTTCCTTTTTGTTTTGTAAAGTGAAGTATTGAAGGTGAATAACTCAAAATAAAAACACATACTATCTCCTTTAAGTAAATGGATAACTATTTCAACACCGATTCTGAATTTCTTCTCTTTAGATGAGATCTAATTTACAAAGTAACTTATTTCTTAACATATTCATTAAAATAAACTTGATCTGATCAAGCATTTTTTTCTTAGCACATGAAAAAACTACTCATGCTTGCCGTTATAATCGGACTATCAATAGTCTGTTCCGCTGTACCTCTATGCACTGTTCAGACGCTTCAAATTGATAAGGACTACTATGGAAACGTTTGTGGATCAACACAACATGACATCATTCCAGCTTCTTCGCTTTCTTCCAATTGGCATGGTGCAAAAAAAGCAGTATTTGGGCTTTGGTTTCAAAATCTGATAGACATGAACTGTGTCTATAATAGTTGGGGTCTCATTTTCAAAGCTACTTATGATACATCAGTCTATATGGCTAGATTACCAGCCATTTATCAAAGAATCACTCCTGATGGAAAGCACCAGCTATATTTGGGAGTATACTTTCAGGTAACCCCGACGATCGATGGGAATAGTACAACCTATACTCCTCTTTCTCCACCAATTGTAAATAATAATTGGTATTATATCATTGCTGCTACGGACTTTACACTCAATATGTTCTATATGTATCTTTATGATCCCACAGCTGTTGTTAGCGGGGTCAACAGCGGTGTTCTTACTCACCTAACCTTACCTTACTATGGGTTATTGCAGAGAACCTATTTATCGACTGATTTTCTAATGTTTGGAAGCGATCCTTCTATTCATCCCTATGCTGTCATAAAGGTATCTTATCCGACGATCATTATCGGGCAAACCATCTCAACTGATCACGAAATCACCATGATGGCCTACACTCTGCAAGCCGTGCCAGTAGTCACAATCGATCTTTTTGGTATTGGCGGCCAGCAAAGCGTACCTGACTATGACCTCCTCAATAATATTCTCGATACAACCTCGTCGATCCCATACAGCTCGGATTTTGGGACTGCTGATGGTTCAGCAACGTCAACTCCCTATTCACTCTGGACTAATGACGGTATATATCAAACAGTTCAGCTTCAGAGTGCCACGCAGACGCTTTTACTGAGTCCTTCGAAGGATTACAGTTTTATTGACAGCTGGAATTTTCTCTCATTTGGAATTAGAATTGTCTTTAAGATGAATTCGCTCAGCTTCAGCTCTAGTTGTACTTATCATTGGCTTCTCCGAAGAACGCAAGCCACGACTGGCACTGTCCGCTTCGGACTCAGAGTGAAGCAAGACGGCAGTGTGGTTGTATCGTTTGGAAGCAATATTGGCAGTGGGACAACAACGGGTTTTATCCCGACAGGACAATGGGTCACTCTAAAGCTTGGCTGTTTCAGTAGAGGATTTACGAATAAAATTCTGTGCATGTTTCTGAAATCAGATGGGTTCTCTCAAAGTAGAGAAGAAGTTTGGGTGTCTTATACAGGTGCTTCACCCTATACTAGCGATAGTACAACAGATCTTCTCCTTATCGGTGGGTCTGCCTGTGGAAAAAGCTCGATCGTTACTTTAATGATCAATAAAGGGTACATACCAGAGAGACTGGACGTCTGCCGATGGGGATGCTCGCTCTCAATGCCATCATCATCATGTTATCATATGGCTGATTTCTCAAACCCCTGTCCAGCAGGAACGACAAAGATCGCTAGTCGCACAGAATGCATTCAATGTCCGCTCGGCTGCGCTACTTGCTCCGTGGTCGATTTTTTGACCATGAAATTAGCCTGTTTAACCTGCGCGGCAGGTTTGACTTTATCCCAAGTACCTTCAGTGACTGCAACAGCTTCTGTCTTAGAAAAAGTTTGCACATGCTCCACAGCAGGGCACTACTTCGATGTTATCACCAAAACATGTAAGCCTCGGACTACTATTAGCGCCTCTCTTTCATTAGTTCCAGGCACTCTCTATCAGTTCAAGCTATCTTTTTCATCGACGCCTGCAGACCTGGATCTGCTTGCAAGAGTGCTTCTGCCTCAAATAACAGCGGGTGACTATCCAGGTTACAGTAGTCCTACTCTGACGCTCGTCAGCAACCAGTATTTCCTTGTCGATTTTTCTCCAAATAACCCCGTTCCCGCAGGCACAACGCTCTCTATCTCAGGGATTTCAACCTATAATACACTAGTTTATAATCCTTACATGCTATCTCCTCAAACTTTATCTTACGTCTTTCCAGAAGCTTCCTCTCCTTCCTCGACTTCTGAGCCCAATTCTTCTAATTCAACTTCGCCTGAAATTTATGACACTCAGAATGTAACGATTATGATGTCGGTACTAACCATCATCTTTGGATTGTTGGGCTCATCCGCTCTTCCTCTTCTCAAGATCTTGGTAGACATTATGCTGTTTAAGTTTATCAATATTTCCTACCCCTCAAATTTCAAAGATTTCATCGTATCATACATCGGCCATGGATTTTTTGTTCCAAATCCCTTTGGATCTGTTGAACCAAATGCAGCTCTCATTCTCCAATCTACAAATGGGCAATTCCAGCGCTGGGACATCAGCGCCGTTTTTCTTGAAAACGCTGGAGCACTACTCACGAAAGAGATTATTTGCGGAGGCTGTATTCTAATTTTCTGGTTCACTCATTTCCTATGTTATGAAATTGCTCAGCTGAAACAAATTACAAAGAAAGTTTTATATTTCTTCCAATGGCAAGTAACACTCTGCTATTTACTTGCAGATTTTGCAGAGGTTATGCTGTACAGTATCATCCACATCCAAGAAGGAAGCCTCAGAACAGCTTACGACCGAATGTCGGTAAGTGCAATTGCAATAATGTGGGCGATCTATGTAGCATTCGGAGTTTATATGTTCTATTTGCTGAATATTAGGAAACCAAACAAGAAAACTCTCGTAAAGAAGAGGTTGGGTAACGCTAGAGAAGAAATGTTGGATGGAGCTACAAATGAAAATACAGGCAAGGATGAATTCCCTCAGAGCATGCAGATTATTTGCCAAGATATTCATCAGGATACTGCCCTTTCAAAGAACTATTTCTTCGTTTCCACAATTCAAACGCTTGGAGTCGTCGTCATGTTAACGACTATTCAAATCTCTGGGTTAGCTCAGGCATTTTTTTACGTCCTTTTTACCTCATTCTATATAGTGTACTTTATATTTGTGAGGCCTTTCAAGAAGAAACTGCTCTATGTCATCGTCTTTATAAATGAAGGTTGCCAGCTGGCGCTTGGGATAATTGCGGTTAGGTTGGGTGCAAATGATTTGTATTCAGGAACGATGAGTGATGACACGAAAAACTTCCAAGGGGCAGCAATGATCGGAATAGTCTTAGGGTTATTAGTGTTTAGTTGCGTGATCGCTGTGGTGGATGTGGTGTTACAGGTAATTGAGTATGCTGACAAGGAAAAAAAGACTTCGAGTCGCCCGAAGGGAAAACTGATTGAAGATAAAGACTCTGGAGATAACGTTCCAATAAAAGACCAATCGAAGTTAGAATTGGACTCTCAAGTGACAGTGGGAGAAGGGATAAAGCGACGTAAAATAGTCCTTGATTGATGAGATTTTCGTTTTTTTTGGATTGTACGAATTTGAGTTATCGCACAACTCTATTGATTAAATATGTATGCTATGGTATCTATATTTTAAAGGAAAGAATCGCTGTTTCCGATATTTGTATTAATTACAACCTTTAAGGTTAACCAAAAAATCAAATCTGTTAGAGTATAGAGAAAGGTAACAGATTGAACTTCTTAAATATAAAGCATTTGAAGTCATTGGAATTTTATAGTTTTTGAGAAATATGAATACTATTATTTGAAACTATGTATAAGCCTGGACTACGATTAAATGCTCTCTAAGATTGAAATAAAAAACTTTTTCTAAGATTAAATTCTGGTGTATAGTATCCATAAGCTTGCTTTAAAGATAAAACACTAATACAAAAAAAAAGAAGCTAAAACTCGGTTCTTGCCCGTTCTTTTTAGATTTCCAATCACACTGGATTATTTCCTAAATCATTCGTCACTATCGCAGTAACTCTTCTTCGAAATACATCGAGTACTTCACAATGCACCCGATCTTTCGAACGTTTTGCAGGTGCGTCGACATTCCGATCTGAAGGAATCGGCACGTCCTTATCAATAAGTTTTTGGACACTCATTGCTCTATTCGAGTGCAAGGTTTGCTCTTTTTTCTTGCCGACGGCATTCAAACTCACTCCTCTTGGTCTCACTTCTGGTGAGGCTGCTTCGTTTGCTTCCACTATCTTTTCAGTGGTGGGGTTCATTGGTTGTTCTGCTTCGCTTTCTGGAACATCCACTTGATGTGTGAGATCTCTCTCTCGGAAAATAAAAGCTGGGTTTTGTAATATGTTAGACATTGAAGGGCGGGCCATGCTAGGACGTGCTTTCAAAAGGTTCGTTTGATGAAAATTAAAGGTGCTTTCTCTCTTTACAACCTTTACACCCGAGCGACCTAGAATGCTCCCAGATTTTTCTTTGTGCCGCTTACGTCTAGACGAGTTTGCCTTCAAATTTGGATCAGTTTCAGTAGGTTTGACGAACGCGATGGCTAAAGCACGTGTTGCTAAAGGATCAATCATGAATTTCATAAGTTTCATGGTGAGTTTGCCTCTTTTTCTCTTTCCTATTACTTTTAGTAGATAGAGTGTGAGGAAAAGCTTGATTATTTGGCTGATCAGTATGTCCTGTATTAAAGAAATAATCAAATTCTTCCCCCAGCGTTGGGATTCAAGATGTGAGCTGTTGGCACCCACGACAAGGATGATGTATGTACAGCCGAACATAACTAAAGCAACGATGCAGAAACCACTTATTGCCCTCGCTAAGCGAATGCATTTGCCCTTGAAACCCCTTGAAAGTACCATGGGGACTTTCTGCCTCCTTTGGAGATTCTGCATGACTACTTCAGCAATTCTCGCTTTTCTAGAATCAATTCTAATTAACCTAGGACATTAAGGCGGGTGCTTACAATGACCTAACAAGAGCGGCCTTCAGTATCATATTGATTGGAACTACAGTGAAGTACGGCATTATCATCAATGTCACGGTTTCGACGAGGCCGCTCTAGCAAATAATTAGGATTTTCTAAAAGAGAATGTTAGGGTTACCACGGCAGCTTTATTGAAGGCTGCTGAGAATGAACCTAAAAGCAGAAATCTGCAATACATCAGCGTCAGGCGGGAATTTCTTGGGAAAATCTTGTCATTATAGAAATAGATTGACGAAAAACTATGTCCGTTCTAATGAGAGTAAAATTGTTAGCAAAGAGGCCATTCAAACAAAAAAACTTACGAAAAGCGCTTTGCTTAATATCTTGATGAGTGGCGCATCGATTTTGAAGTTTTTCAATGTGACATTCAACGTCGTTCCAGGTGGTATTTTGTATGAAAGAGGAGATATTATTCTGAGGTTAATCGCTAGTAAGGACAGGAGATACCAACAGAACAAAGCAAAGAGCATCCAAAAGGCCCAAGAATGGAGATAGTCATAATTAGCAAGAGCAGACCACTTAAGCAACTTCCAGAAATTCGACTCCGCGAATAACTTGAAAAGCACCAAACTCGAGTTTAGCGAGCTAACTGATGAACAAAAGCACTCGAAGTAACTCAAGACGCCGAGGATAATCGAGGAAGGGTTGCAACTATTCTCGCAACCGGCATATTTCTGGCCGGCTTCGACAGGATAAAACAGCCGAGCTGAAAAATTCCCCGAGTACTGTGAGCTAAGAGCAGAATTCATATCGTTGATAGTAACTAGAAGCAGAGGAGGTTTCGATGAATTTCTGTCGTTTGGACAATTCGCAAGGTCAGTCTTCCAATGCGCCACATGGACATCGAGGATAATCCTAGGATCGAGCTCAATTTGCGGAGCGAACTGAGCTATCGTTGGAGGAGTCCCGAACGAAAGATTTGCTCCTACTGAGCCCTGCATCCTAATGGAGCCGAGGTCGATATGAGTTGAGTTTAGAATCGATTGGGTGTTGTTGATCGTCTTCCCATTTAATTGAAGGATGCTCAAGTTATTGAATAAAGCGACCGATGCGTTGTATATATCTTGGGAAACTTGCTTCTCAATGTTACAGTCTTGACTGTTGACATATTGGAGACAAACGTCATAGATCTGGAGGATCTTTTGCAGCTTGCTAGGATCGAACTGATCGTTTGCGCCTCTGCTTGAAAGTCCTTGGACAACTATCTTTTGGATGACATTGAATGCGTTCTCTACTTCAGCATCAGTGGTGAAGGAGCTGCTCACCAGCCGCAGCATTGAATCCAAATATGCTGTCATGTCATTCGTGTTAGTTTTCATATCCAGCAGAGACGCTTGAGAGGAAATGTAATTAAAAATATTAGTTGTTGCGAGCTGCAAGGAGCTCGCTTGATATGAGGTGAGGAAGCAGTTTGTCCCGTTGAAGCCATCGTTGCAGACACATTTTTCGCTCTTATAGTCAGAAAAGTAATTACACGAGCCTTGAGACGAGCAAGTTGGACAACCAGAGCCAGATTTCTGTGATTCGAAGTTTAAAAGCAGTTCGGTAACTGCTTGAATCCGCTGGGTACGCATAGATTCGTGGACTTTGAGGGTTCCAGCGTCAAATGCAATCTGAAAATCATTCGAGTAGTACACAGGGTCACTATCTGGAATTGCACAATCCATAGTGCTAGAGTCTTCTGAGAGAGGGTCAGGGCAACTTGAGATGCATGTCATATCAAATGGATTTCTGTAATAGCCACTGGCACATTTAGAGCACAATTGATAACTTGGGCCTACGCAGGAAAGGCAAGCCTCATCGCAAGGAAGACAAGAACTGCCAGACTTGTAAAATTTATCAAAATTGCAACTTGTGCAGCTTTTATTCAATGGCATAAGTATGTTGGGTGATGCACAGGCAGTACAATTAGTTGCGGAGGAGCCTGAGCATTGCAAGCAAGTGGGATGGCATTTCATGCATTTAGGTCCTTGGATGTAGTAGTTTTGGACTGGGCATCCTCCGCAGGTACCTACACCGTCCATCAAATAAGATCCTGCTTTGCAGCTGAGACATTGGTTTGCTTGAGATCCAAAGCAAGTGAAACAAGAACTGTCGCATTTTGAGCAATTATTGCCGTT
>ENA-UOUE01000486-UOUE01000486.1-compost-metagenome-genome-assembly--contig:-NODE-486-length-31675-cov-8.719792_pt1 | contig 31675 bp, 11 predicted proteins | sample MGYA00238146_ERZ747223 | MGnify/ENA primary metagenome ERZ747223 (study PRJEB28781, sample SAMN06268865) | compost metagenome | isolation source: single cell | place: USA: California, Emeryville, Joint...
ATGGATCACTGGTTCGTGAAGCAAGAAAGAAAGCTTATAGACAGCAAAATTCTCCCTCCTGGACGACAAGTCATAAAGGATTTCCTAGATTTTTCAAGATCGATAGCATTGAGATTGCATTCAAAAAAGGAGATATATATCAAAGTCCAGGAAGATTCAGTATTCAGAAATTGCTTTGATAACGCAAATCCAGAGATGGCTATAGCAAGGAGTGGATGTCCCTTGAAGCGATTAAATGATTATCAGTACTCATTCATACATAAAACTTTTCAAGAATATTTTATCGCAAACGGGATCTTAGAAATGATTAGTGGAGGAAGCAGCCGTCTTTTCCAAAGTATCGAATTGTCTCCGGAATTAATAGTTCAAGATCAAGGGGTCGTGACCTTTTTGCAAGATGCCTACGCTATTGACCCAAAAATAGAGGGGGAATGCTTGGCTAGAATTGATGACTCAAGAACAAATACGTCGGAAACTGAAATAAAACTCCTTGAAGAGCGAAATCCAGCTGCTACCGCAGCTAATGCAATAACTTTCTTGGCCGCCATGAATTATAACTTTGGCGGCCTTGATTTGAGCGGTATTCGCATTCCAAATGCAATATTGAGCCATGGAACCTTTGAAGGCACCAATTTCACAGAAGCCGATCTTAGAGACGTGAATTTCTCAGGAGCTTGGTTAAAGAATGTGAATTTTGAAAAGGCTAACCTTAAGGGAGTAAACTTCGGAGAGTGGCCATATCTACAATTCAAAGATGCTATTACTTGTATTTCTTTTTCTTCAGATGGTGAAATCATTGCGGCTGCTACAGGAAGCAGCACTATCATCTTTGAAAGAGAGATCAAGAGTGGAAGAATCCGAGAACTTCGAATATTAAACGACAAGTTTGGGAAAAAAATTGAATACTGTAAATTCAATGCTAACGGCAAACACCTTATTGCTCACAATGAAGATAGCATCGCTTATTTATATGATATCAAGACCGGAGATTGCCTCCTCGAATTCAAAAACGAACTCAAATATCGAGATATCTCTTTTGACTTCAGTTCTGACGGCAAGCAACTAGTTTTCTCAAAAGACGATGTTTCTCTTTGTATTTGGAATATTGAAACTGGTATGTTAACTCATGAATTCAGAGGACATGCTGGTAAAATTACTTGCTGCAAATTCAGCCCTGATGGCACTCAAATTGTGTCGGGAAGTGAAGATAAAACCATCAGAATCTGGGATGTTGCTGGCGGGGTATCTGCACACAAATTAGCTCAAAAAGATGCTACACAAACTGGATTGAACTTATCTGGAGCAAACATTGAGGACGCAGTCGAATTATCCGATATAAATTTCATGTTGATGCTTCAAAGAGGGGCTCGTGGGTTTAGCGACCGAGAACAAAAAAGATTCATTGAAAACTTGAACGATATCTTAGGAAGTCAAGACCAATACAGTTCTAAACTTGATCTAAGTCAAAAATCAATAAATGATGAAAGTGCTTGGGGAATAGGAAAATATACGAGCTGGAACAATCTTGAGCATCTCAATTTATCACAAAATCTGATTGGAAATAAAGGAGCGATTGGTATTGGAGCAAATTTAACATGGAAAAGTTTGAAAAATCTCAATTTAGTTGATAATCAGATTGAAGATGAGGGAGCCGTAGGGCTGGCGAAGAACAAATCTTGGTGTAGTCTTGAAGAATTAGACCTGAGAAATAACAAGACCAGTGATGAAGGTGCTCGAGCTTTATCAGCAAATAGAGATTGGAAATCGCTTGTAAATATATATCTAGAGCACAACAAACTAAGTGCTGTCCCCGTTTATATGAAGACGTTGAATGAAAAGTATTCCAAGCTGCTTATTTCTGAGAAAATTGACAATCAGACCCAACTTGAGAATGAGCGTCATTTGAGTGAAAGGGTTCAGACAATGCATGCAGCATTTAAAAACGAATTAGAAGAATGTAAAGATGAAAGAAAAAAAGAATTGCATAGCATTTTATCTCAAAGAGAGATGTTAAAACTGAGCAGTAAGGACCTATGCAGAGAAGGATTCTTGAATGAAGCCCAAAATCAAGATTTGCATCTCTTGTGGATGCCATACGTTCGAAGCTTAGACCTGAGCCGACAGGTGATTACGAACGAGATCGCCACAACGCTGGTTGCAAATCTTTCTGCTATTGACCTTGATGAGCTAATTTTAGCAGAGAGCAAAGTGGATATAATGAATTTGGCTTGTTTGGGAAAAAATATGAGATGGAAAAATCTTCAAACCCTCGATTTATCTTCAAATAGTATTGGTGAGATAGGAGCTGAGCATGTGAGCAGCAACAAAACCTGGACTAATATACAGACACTTAATTTATCTGGGAATTATATTGGTGACAAAGGAGCTGAATATTTGAGCGTCAATCAAACTTGGACTCACCTAAAAACACTAAACTTGTCTCAAAACAGAATTAGTGATAAAGGAGTTGAGTGTTTGGGTAACAATCATACTTGGACTTGTCTACAAACTCTCGATTTATCTTCAAATAGCATTGGTGAAAGAGGGGCTGAGTGCTTGAGCAACAATAACACTTGGACTCATCTAGAAATTCTCAATTTGCCAAAGAATTGTATTGGTGAGAAAGGAGCTAAGCATTTGAGCAGCAATAACACTTGGACAAAGCTGCAGACGCTCGATTTATCTGGCAATGAGATCGGTGAAATTGGAGCAGAGTATGTGAGTAGCAATAAAACTTGGACTGATATACGAACACTCAATTTATCATGGAATAGTATTGGTGACAAAGGAGCTGAATATTTGAGCAACAATAACACTTGGACTAACCTACAAATACTCATTTTATTTTCGAATAGTATTAGTAGTAACGGAGCTGAGCATTTGAGCAACAATAACACATGGAAAAATTTGCAGACGCTCGATCTATCTTCCAATGGTATTGGTGACAAAGGAGCTGAACATTTGAGCAACAACCAGACTTGGGCTAGTCTACAGACAATCAACTTATCTGAAAATAGTATTGGTGACAAAGGAGCTAAATATTTGAGCAACAACCAAACTTGGACTCAACTACAAACGCTTAACTTGTCTAAGAATAATATTGGAAAGAAAGGAGCTGAACATTTAGGTAAAACCCAAACCTGGACCAATCTACAAACACTCGAATTATATGAGAATTATATTGGTGACAAAGGGGCTGAGTATTTGAGTAACAACCAAACTTGGACTCAGCTACGAATCCTCAACTTGGCTGAAAACAAGATTGGTGAGATAGGAGCTGAGTATTTAAGCACCAGTAAATGTTGGAATAATCTGCAAATACTTGATTTAAATGGGAATGAGGTTGGTGAGAAAGGAGCCGAGTATTTGAGCAAAAACCAAACTTGGACGAATTTACAAATACTCAATTTAACTGAAAATAAGATTGGTGCCAAAGGACTCGAGTCTTTGAGCAAAAATAAAACTTGGACTAATCTGCAAACCCTCAACTTAGCTAAGAATAATATTGATGAGAAAGGAGCCGAACATTTAAGTAACAACCAAATTTGGACTCATCTACAGACACTCGATCTATCTTTGAATAGTATTGGTGACAAAGGGGCTGAGTATTTGAGCAGCACCAAAATTTGGAGTGACCTGCGAATACTTAATTTGTCTCGAAACAAGATTGGTGATAAAGGAGCAGAGCATTTGAGCAGCAACCAAACTTGGACGAATTTACAAACGCTCAACTTGTCAAAGAATAATATTGATGAGAAAGGAGCCGAACATTTAAGTAACAACAAAATTTGGACTCATCTACAGATACTCGATCTATCAGATAATTACATTGGTGACAAAGGTGCAGAATGGTTGAGCTTTAACAAAACTTGGACTCGCTTGCAAATGCTGAACTTGTCTCAAATCAAGGTTGGTGATAAAGGAGCTCAATATTTGAGCAACAACCAAACTTGGACGAATCTACGGACACTCAATTTATCGAAAAATAGTATTGGTGACAAAGGAGCCGAGTATTTGAGTAACAATAAAGTTTGGACTAATCTACAAACGCTCAACTTGTTGAAGAATAGTATTGGTGAGAAAGGAACTGAACATTTGAGCAACAACCAAACTTGGACGATCCTCCAGACACTCTACTTGTCTCAATACACTATTGGTGAGAAAGGAGCCGAGTATTTGAGCAACAATAAAGCTTGGACTAATCTACAAGCACTCTATTTATCTTCGAAAAGTATTGGTGACAAAGGAGCAGAGTATTTAAGCAGTAATAAAACTTGGGTTCACTTACGAACACTCAACTTGGCTGATAACCAGATTCGTGACAAAGGGGCAAAGTATTTGGGAACCAACAAAACTTGGACTCATCTACGAATACTCAGTTTGGCTGACAACAAGATTCGTGATAAAGGGGCAGAGTATTTGAGCAATAACCAAACATGGACTAATATACAGACTCTTGATTTATCAAAGAATTATATTGGTGACCAAGGAGCTGCATATTTGAGTTTCAACCAAACTTGGACTCACCTTCGAACACTCAATTTGTCTCAAAACAAGATTAGTGAGATAGGAGCTGAGTATTTGAGCAGTAATGAAATTTGGACTACTCTACAATCACTCGATTTATCTTCGAATAAAATCGGTGACTACGGAGCTGTGTATTTGAGCCGCAATGACATTTGGACTCACCTACAAACACTCAAATTATCGAACAATAGTATTAGTGTGAAAGGAGCTCGGCATTTGAGTAACAATCAAACTTGGACGAATCTACGGACACTCAATTTATCTGGGAATGAGATTGGTAACAAAGCATCAGAGTATTTAGGCAGCAATGAATTTTGGACTAATCTGCAAACATTCGATTTAACTCAAAACAAAATTGGTTGGAAAGGAGCTGAATTGTTGAGCCGCAACCAAACTTGGACTAATCTACAGACACTCAAATTAAATGGAAACAACATTGGTGAGAAAGGAGCAGAGTATTTGAGCAGCAATAAAACTTGGACTAATGTGCGAATAACTTGGAAATAAGCGCAAGCATAGAAAATCTTGCTGAAAATTCCAACTGGCACCTTCCTCTCGAATCTTCTGGAACAGGAAACAAGTTATATATCCAATTATAAGAATTTAAAAACAGAAGCAACAGACAATCTAGAATGTTTTGTTAGATCTAATAGAGTTTCTAAATAGTTATTTTCAATTCATCATTGCAAAACATTCATTTTTAAGCCATTTCCCATATCAAATGACTAAAAAACATAATGAACTGCACAGCAGTAGATTGGAAGTTATTTGGCAACCATAAATATCATAAATACTATTGCGGTGAAAAAAGAATTAACTCTTCACTCTGTTGAATATCTCTTTAGGATAATTGATTGAAGCTTTAGAAAGTTTAGAGATATTTCATAAGGAGTTTAAACCTCTAGAAAACGAATTCAAAGCAATATAAAGTCACATGATTTGCACCTAAATTGGATCCCAAGTAGTTGTTTGAATTAGTAACTGCATTTCTCTCCGTAAATTTAAATTGCTGGCAAATCCTCAAGTCATACAACAAATTCACTCGAGCTTGCTTTTCACTTCTCTTTTATCATTTGTTTTAATTGGAGGTTTACTATATCCAAAATAAAAGTCCATATTTTTTGATATCAAATGTTGAAATTTCGGCTAACATCTACTATATCTATAGTTCACTTCAATTTTGCGTCTGAGTTTGCTTAGCATCTGTAATCACATGTCAGATCACAATTTTCTCTGCTGGTTCTGTTTAACACCTCTGAATTCAGCTTTGTGTTTTGACAAAGAACTGAAAAATGAAATCACAATATCTCAGGAAGTTTTGGGAAGGGGGGTCCTTAAGAAACTTTAGCATGTTTTTAATAGATTCTTCAGAATAATCACTAATAATTTGCTTTTTGTACATATTTTATTTTAACTCTCAACTCTATGAATTTGCTTAATCATTGCAGTATTTTAAGCTGATATCCCAAAGCACAAGTAAATGAATATTATGGAAAAAATAATCAGAGCAATCACAATTACAAACTTTGCAAACCTAATAAAACTCAGAATGTTAGATTTTTAGGAGTGAGAAGTAAGCAGAATCTATGTACGCATACAATTATTTATCGTATTAGACCAGTTTTTATTCGAAAAAATACAAAACATCGACAATTCCTCTGAGTACCTCTTCACTTCTTCGATGGAAACAGAACCCACTGCCTTAGATAGGAGAAGAAACAGCGCAGAAATACATGCAATAATAGATCAATATAAGCAAATGATAAAACAAGACAAGAATTATGACAAAGATTTGATGCTGTTTATTGAAACACGAGCAACTACGGGACAAATTGACCGAGAAAATAACGAATCATTTGAATTAGCGCTTCATATTCAAAAGAATCTCCTATCCTGTGATTCTGAGACAGAATTCGTGTTTATTGTTGGAAAATCCGGGTCAGGCAAAACATTATTTTGTAAATATCTTCAGAGGTCATTATTGCTTGAGTGGAATGTGCAAGACGAGGTTACTACAGAACAATGGTTGCCAATTTACGTGGATTGTGCTAGGTACGAGGCCTTCAATGCGCCTGAGATGATAACGAAAACTCTTTCGAACGAATTTAAGCTAGTTCAAAAGCAAATAGAACTGCTCCGAAATGCAAGTGCTAATAAGATAGTACGTCCATTGCTTATTTTTGATGGCTTGGAAAACATTCGAGAACCACAATTCTTAAAGACAAGCAGGGATCCCTCCATTGATATTTTTCAAGTGGTCAGCCAGCTGAGAAATTATTGGAAGTATGCGAAGATTATCTTCACAAGTAGGGTAAAACTTGCTTCTGAAATTCATGATTTCGCGGAAGAACGTCGCCTTGGCGACCCAGACAATAATATACAAAAAGCTTCAGCTGAGTGTTCATATCTTGAATATACTTTGCAAGGCTTTACCGATTCTGAGATCACTGCTTATTTGAGGAAGTACACCGTTCTTGGAAACATTGACAAATTGGAGAGGCCGGAACAGATTTTTAGCCCTTCTCCATTGAAAGAACCATCCTGGAGTTTAGAAAAAGATGATGAAGATATAATCGAGTGTTTTGAACTAAAAGAGCTCTTAAGAGTCCCTTTTCTGCTGTGTATTGCTTCTGATGTGCTGTTTGATTTTATTGACTCTGAAAAGCAAATTACGCTTTGGGATATCTATGAGTATTTTACTAACAAGCAAATGAAGACAACAGTTCAAAAATATCTATACCACAAAACTTCAAAGGAGCTAGCTAAAGGAGTAGAAGAAGAATCTAGCTTATTGAAGCTGCTCAAACATGAATTGCAACGAAAGGCCATATTAACAAGTAACTACGCATTATACTTACAACCCAAAGGAGAAAAAACGAGAGAGGAATATTTGAATAAACTCATGCTATTTTGCCCTCTTCTTAAATGGGATCAGACTATTCTGCCTGATTTTATTCACACTTCTATTGCAGAGTATCTAATTGCAAAAACGATTGAAGAAGATTTAATTCAAATGTCCAACAATGAGCAAATGCTTTGTGAATGGAATTGCTTACTGAATCAAAAGCTTCTTGATCGTGACTCATTGGTACTCAAATATCTGAGTGATTCTGTCAAAAATGGTAAAATCTCGTCAAAAGTATTGCTTCTGCTGATTGAAGAAACAAAAGTCCATGGGAAACTTCTCGCAACTCAAAGGGCATTCGGCAATTTAAATAAGAGACTCGAGCAGAATGGGCATTACGATAGCAATTTCTCTCTGATAGAAAAAAAGAGTAATCTATTACATGAGGAAAACTCCTCAGACACCACGTTTAATATCGCTGCTGCAAATGCCATGATGATTCTCAATGCTTCAGGATTCAAATTCTCCGGTATAGACTTAAGTTATGCCTGTGTTCCATACGCTGACCTGAGTTCGGGTTCGTTTGAGAAAACCAATTTTTCCTATGCTGACTTAGAGGGCGTTGATTTTACTCGTGCTAATTTGAAAGATGTTATTTTAACAGGAGCGAATTTAAAAGACGCTAAATTCGGAGGATTTCCCAAACTCGAGATCAATGAAGAAGTGTCTTGCTTAAATTTCTCTCCAAGCAACAAATTCATTGCTGCAGGCATCGAAGAAGGAATCGCTATTTTTGAGTTCAATTCCGCCGAAAGTAGTATTTTCAAAAGGGTAAAGGTCCTCAAGCAGAACACTGATAATGCTTTACACTGTGTGTTTAGCCCTGATTCTCGGCATTTGGTGTCGGCTGGATCCGACCATCTCGTCAGGCTTTGGGATATTGAAAAAGGCTTGTTTCTCAGAGAGTTTGAAGTGAGCAAGGGAACTTTCAAGCACTTGCAGTTCAGTCCTGATGGACAGCAGCTAGTAACGACTACTGTAAATCAAAACTCTGACTGGATCGGGACTGTGGAGACAGTCATTCAGTTATGGGATCTCAAGACCGGCGTGTGCAAACAAACAATCACTGAGAATTCAAATATTTCAGTGGTTGAATATAGCCCAGATGGCAGAAAGCTGTTATTATCAGGAGGCTCCGGTGCTATTCGGGCTATAAAACCATTAAATTATAAAATCATCACTAAATATCGAGACAATCGCGGTTATGTTTTGAATTTATGCAAATTCAGTCCAAGCGGAAGTAAAATAGCGGTCTTAACGAAATCTCGCAGCATCCTCATTTGGGATTCTGTTAGGAGACATTTTGTGAAATCTCTGAAGGACAACAGCAAAAACTACGGAGCTTTTTCCGACTTTTCATTTGATCAAGATGCCAGAAATTTAATATTGACTGCTAAATTTGAGATAATCGTTCAAAATATTGCGACTGGAGAGCAATTTAAGCTTTTTACGTTAAGCTCTGACACCTCAAGGATTGCGATTAGCTCTGATCAGAGATTCCTTGCCATTCAAAAGGAGAAAAACCCCATTTCGATTCATGAGATAAAATACAATAATGATATTAAGGGTTATTTCGTTGACATCGGGAATGAACAACTTCATCTAAAAGGCGCGAATGTTGATTCGGCTTTTCAATGCTCCGAAAAGAACGCGCTTCTCTTCTGGCAGTTTGGAGATTACGGATATATCTCTGAGACAATCATGGAAAATTTAATACTCGATTCCTCAAACAGTAGATCTATCCGTGAAATAAAGCTAACTTCACAAAGGATTAATGATGCAGGAGGAGCTATCATTGGAAGAAATTTAGCTTGGATTAATTTAGAAGAGCTAGATCTGGAGAACAATAACATTGGTGATAAAGCGACTGAGGCTATCGGGCATAATAACACATGGACTAAGCTTAGAAGACTAAATTTATCAGCAAATGCGATCGAGAATCGCGGTGCGATTAGCATTGGAAATAATTTTACCTGGGAATCTCTTGAAGAACTTAACCTCTCTAAAAATTCAATTCATGAGGGTGGCGCAATTTCGATAGGAGCGAATACCTCATGGAAAGAGCTCAAGATTCTTAACCTGAATGGGAATAAGATCGGCTTTGAAGATGCTTTGAGTATTAGCAAGAACATTGTTTGGACAAAGCTTCACACTCTTGACTTGGGATCTAATTCCATTGGCACAGCAGGTGCTGTGGAAATAAGCAAAAATGCAGCTTGGGTGAGCCTTACAACGCTTGACTTAAGCTGGAATAAGATCGGCGCATCAGGGGTTGCAAGCTTGCTTAATAATACCGCTTGGAAGAAGATTGAAACAATTAATTTAAGTTGTAATTCCACTAGTGCAAAACTAAATATAGAGATAGACCAGAACGAATGGGAAAATCTGCGAATAATAAATCTCCAAAGAAGCTCATTGACTGATTCTTGTTTAACGAAATTGAGCAGAATTACCGCCTGGAAAAACCTGAAAACACTGAATCTCGCTGAAAACCATTTTAGTCCTCTCGGAATTGAAGAGTTCAGCCAAAGCTGCAATTTGCTCAATTTAGAACTCCTTAACTTAGCAGAAACATCCCTCTGCGACGAAGGAGTCTCAGAGCTCAGCAAAAACCTCAGTTGGACAAATCTTTCCTCATTGAATATCGGCTGGAATAATATCACGGCTGCAGGCGCTGTCCTGCTGAGCCAAAATACGTCATGGCTAAATCTAAAAGTCCTTATATTATCAGGAAATACGATTGGTGCTGCTGGCGCTACGGCTCTAAGTAAGAATGCAACCTGGAAAGCTCTTGAGGCGTTGCACTTAGAGAATAATTCGATCGGGGATGAAGGAGCGATTTCTTTAGGCCAAAGCGAAGCGTTCCCAGGCTTAAAACTCCTCCTCCTAGCAGATAACTGTATAGGAAACACAGGCTGCCTCGCCTTAAGTAAAAATAAAGTGTGGGTGTCCCTCGAAGTCTTGAATTTAGCAGAAAATTCGATAGGTGCTAGCGGGACGGCTGAACTCAAAAGCAATAACACTTGGGTGAATATTCAGACAATTAATTTGGAAGGTAACTCTATTGGAGTTGCAGGTACAGCTAATCTTATAAAAAACCAAAATTGGGTTAATATGCAAGTGATTAATTTGGAAGGCAATTCTATTGGTGCTTTAGGAGCAGCCGAGTTAAGCAAAGGAAGTATTTGGAAGAATGTTCGCGTATTGAACTTAGGCTGTAATGGAATTGGAAACTCTGGAGTAAAGGTGTTGAGTCAGAATGAGACGTGGGTAAATTTGGAAGACTTGAGTCTGCACTACAATTCGATCAGTGATGAAGGAGCTGAAGACCTGGGTAAAAACGTGAGTTGGATTAATTTAGCAACGCTTAACCTCGAAAGAAATTCAATTAGCGATCAGGGAGCTAGGCGATTGAGCCAAAATACATCATGGAAGAATCTTGAAACACTGAATCTGCATCTTAATTTAATCCTTCATAAAGGACTAAGGTATCTAAGAAATAATCCACATTGGGTTCACTTGAAGAATATCTATTATTAATTTAAGCATAATACTTGTTATATTGGTGATAATATTTCTGAAATATCATAATTTAATTGACTAACAGCCCATTTATTCTGATTATAACGACAGAAGTGTGTTCAATTTGTTAAGTAAGGCAAGAGGAATAGTGCTCGCTAACTGCTATTGATATCCGAACTTCTCCATGATAAAGTAATAAACAACTTATCTGAATATAATATCCTTGACCACGAACTCAGAGGATTAATATTATGAGGGAGAAGGAATTTTTTCTGATGAATTAATGGAAATATGTTTTTTGTTATGCACTAATATAAAACACCCATTGAAAAATCACAAGCACACACACATCTGAACTAATTTCGTCTAAAGGGTTGCGCAATTTTATATATAAAATAAATATTGGAAAATTATTGAAAAACTCAATAGAGAAGGGACTCATTAGTGATTACATTAAGGAAGCAATCCGAAAGGCATAACTCGAAAGCTCTCTTCTAAATAAATCACTTCGCCATTCGGGGAGATCTTTTAGATTTAGAGGTCAATGCTATGCGATGACTCCCTCTTCTGGAATTTGAGCGATTGGAAAAAGGCTGAAGGTCGAAACGCTTGGTCTTCGCTGAACCGATGAAGAATTTTTCTTGTTTTTGGTTCGAGTTCTTCTGCACTGTTCTCACGAATAATCGCTTGTTGGCAGTTCGTGACTTCCTTGAGGCCTCTTTCCGAAGCAGGTGCTTGGATTCTATCAGGTGAGATTTCGTTGAAATCAATCTTTTGCTAATGAAATAAAGGTAAGCACAAACTGGCAGAAAAATGTTAATCTTACAATAATGGACACGGATTTCTTCAGGAAAGGTGTTCTCATATTCTCTTTGCCCATCAGCGTAGCCGGGCTAGAAGAAACCTTAGTCAGTTTGAGCGTTTTTAATTCTGTCGCATTATTGCTATCAATGGTGGCTTGTTGTGGTGGTGGGGTCTTTCTCTGAGTGCCTTCGATATGTTGCTTGACGAACTCCAAGAACATGTCAAATAGCACTGCCTGAGGATTCTTTGAATCTTCGGCAGTATTGGGAGTCGCCAGAACATCAGGCATTTTAAAAGCGCTGTTATCAGATTTGATTTGAACCGGCTTATCGGCTTTGGTGGTTTTCTGCTTCTCCTTCTCGATTGATTTTATCAAGCTCTTCTTTGGCAATTTTTCAGCAAAGATTTCTCTTTCATCAGATGAGGAGTGAAGTCGAATCAGGAATTGGTCGAGTCCTTGTGTTCCTACCCAAGAAAACGCTGGTTTGCGGCTTTCGAGGGCGGTTTTCTTGATTAAGCCGAGGGCCAAAAAGACGTTCGCGATGTCATAGAGTCTTCTAATCTGTTAATAATAATATAAATAAACTATTCAAGGCAATAGAGTTAGTTACCTTTGTTTTGATATTATTCTCTTCGGGGTTTCCGGAAGTGAGTTTCTGGGCAGCTTGCTCCAGGGAGATCGTTGTCTTCCAGTTCATGAAAAGCTTAATGAACCCTGTTGAGAGCAGTCCCAGGGATTTTTCTTTGCGATTTGCAGCGGAATCTGCATGCTCTTCCTCATTCGCATCATTTTGATTTTTTCCTGACTCTTGTTGGATCTATAGTTCAATAGATTAGTCTGGAACTACATTCAGTGATTACCTTCTTGAGGGTCTCATAGATAGCTTTGAGTCCTTTCCATTGGTAGTTATTCTTTCCTCTGCGGAAAATAACGCCAAGGCTTTCGAGGATGTTGATTATGTCATAAATCCTTCTTCTTTCAACTCCTAATAACCAAGTATTAGCTTGAAATAGTCATATCTATCAATTTACCTAACTCGACAGTGACGGTATCAAGAGAGATCACGCTCTCGCCCAATCGGCCGAACATCATTAAAAACTTTTTGCTGAGCTCTCCCAGGCTTTTCTCTTTGCGGTTGTATTTCATCTCTTGTTTCTGCTGGGAATTGCTTAGCGAGTCTTTGTCACTGTCTTTCTCCTCACTAAAGCATGATTAGTCAATAAAAAGACGAATGTAAGACTTTCTACCTGTTAGTCGTAGGATTTCTCCTTATGATCGTGAATATTTGTTTCTTTGTCTTTGCTGGAGGAGTTCTTTGGACAAAGTCTTCAATTTCCATATTTTGGAGGGAGCTATTTGAATCAGCCTTCTTCAAGCTGTCCATTTGAGTTGTTGAGCTTTGATTTTGTGGTGAAAGAGTGACTGAGGCTATGGTAATGAGTTATTTCAGAGGTTATCGTGATTTGGTCTTACCTTGTTCCATGGCAGGATGAAGATATTGTGGATCTGTTGTGTCGGTTGGCGTGTAGATTTTTTGAAAATTAGCTTTTTTTTGAATTTATTAATTTGCGCAGACTTTAAGTATGCGATATGATTTATTTTTGAATTCAAATTTGCGTCGAATTTGAAATCAAATTGATATCCTAATCCACCAATCAAAATGTTTTTCGGAAGCACTTCGCACAAAATAGCAAAGCGTTTTCAAGTTTTTCGCTATTGCCATAGCCCGAGACCCTCTCGACCTGACTTTGCAGTAGAGAGAAGCTGGGAAATTGTAGTTCGCAAATTTTTTTAAAGATTCTAAAATGTCCGCGTGAAATCGATTTAAATAATTTAGTAGTTAGAAATTTGGCTAACTGAAAAAAAACGCGAAGAAATTTGAATTCTCATTTGGAGAATCTCACCGTGATTCGGCCATTAATTGAGTCTGAGTCGAAGGTGTTGAGTTCATCTCAAGACCGTTACAAAAAAACAGTGAGGAGAATGACTTAATGAATCTATAATTCGATAATATTTGCTGGTATTTTTAATTAGAGACACAGAGTAGGCGATCAGGACGCCAAACGTGCTTAGTGATACCAGAACTTAAATGTTAGAAAAAATGATGAAAACTATTTGAATATTCAGATGATATTTGTTAATAGTTTGGAAGTTGAGCTCTATAGTCTAGAGGACTGATAAAAGGATAAAGTCTGTGATGCTTATGATGCTTATGAGCTTGGAGCTCGATTTTGAGAACGAGAGCGATAATCATGAAGATTTTCGAAGGATATTAGTTCTGAAGAATCTTCGCGGATAACTTAAAGTTTAAATCGAAACTCGAATCCTTTATTATTCTGAGTAAGCCTAATAGCTTTGATGTAATATTACATCATCTGTTGAAGAATCAAAGCAAATTGCACACGGCTATCTAATGTTTAAACCTTTTAGGCAGATGACATGAAGTAAACACGCTCTATTTCGAAATTTCAAATTATTTTTCGAAGTATTCTGATGTAAAGGCTAAACCAAGAGCTAATTGAGCATGGAGTATGCAAAGTTGGAAGACTCACTTCGAGTTTATGTCATATTTAAGCTTTTTTCAAAAAGCGCATTTATATCCTTATATGCTGTGGTTTTGGCGTTTAAATTATTTGGCGTAAGTTTAACCAAATTCAAAATCTTAAATTTTTTCACTCGGTGATAAGACCACAACATCAGTGGAAGTAGCAAACTCCAATCTGAATCATCAGGAAAACCCAAAACAACACGTTTTATGACGATAATACCACCTTATACCCTAGAATTCTCAAAAATTTGATTTGAGCCAAATGCTTTCACTGTTGCCTAAGGTTGCTGGTATAACTTCCTCCACATTTCGGCGATTTTGCCTGAAATTGTTCCGACACCTCAAACATGTGATTCGCTCACATTTGTACGAAATTGGCTCACTACAATATGGCTCATTAAACATTTTGTCTTTGAGAATTGAACGCATGAGCCATTCATGATATTCCCTCCACACTAAGTAGGACGACCTTATTTCTTTAACCAAGAAACACACTAAATACAGAAAATACTATACTATATATGACCTACTAAAGTAGTGCCGTTATGGACACTTCCCATTATTTTCACTCTCCTCCGCTAAATTTGCTTAAGATACATCCATTAGCATACATAATAAACCAAGAGAAAATTGGCAGCTTGCTACCTCAAAGAATGCAATAATTTTACTTTGCGCACTTAAAACTAATAAATATTTATAACAGTCCTTTTATATACTGACACTCATCTCCATGATGGAAACTACTGACCATTTCAATTATCCGACTTCTCAGCGGAAGGATACAATGTATCTCTCAACCATCAGTACTTATTTCAAATTTCCCCTTCATAATCTTCTTCTATCAGAGCCCGAAGAGATTGGTTTCAGACAAATCAAAGCCCACAGGGAATTTTCTTCAAGTCTCTACACCTCAGACATTGATAAAGCAAGACCTTATCTCCCTGGCTACGCTTTCGGCAATAAACCCCACTTCATGAATCGAAACGACGACATCGAGGGCAGCAGACCTAGCAAACATCATCAACCCTTAGACAAACCGAATTACAGCCTCACCAACGAGGATATCTTCGGCGCGAAGCCTCGCGCTACCCAATTCACCACAACTCGTCAACCTACCAACCCACTTGTTCCTGAATACAAACTTCCATATTGCGAAGTTAGAGCGACCACTCCTCCTAAGTTTATCCGCGATCAAATCGATATTAAAGTAACCGCACTCTCATTTCCCACAATAAATCTCATCATCTTTCAGGATATCGACGGCGCAAGACCCAACCCATACACAAAATATACCTACAACGACCGCACGATGAACGTAAGCGACATTGATCGTGCATGGCCACGCAAAAAATGGATTGTATTGCTTAAATCCGCTTAATTATATACTAATAATATCCATCTTCTAGCCAAACAAGCCACATGATTCCCTCGATGTGAAGGACATAAACGAATTTTATATTTTTCATTCGAAGAGACACACAAATCCATTAAGCCCGCGCTACAGGTTGGCAGATGAGAATAAAAAAGTCATTGAGTATGGAGATGTCAGAGGAAATAAACCCGCCGTCAGACACCCAAAGAACCCACAACGACTTGTTTCTTTCGACTTAAAATCTGAGGATATTGAAGGCGCTCAAGCCGATACGGCTTTCCGCGTGACAAGGGGCTACAAGACAAGAGAGACGGTCAATAAAACGGACGATATCCCTGGTGCTCGAGCATCAAGTTTGAAGAAAGGGCTACAAACAAACCGAGTTGTCGAACCTTTGAGACCGGTATACGCGCTCCCAGGGCATAGCGAGATGCCTGCGGATTTCTCTCAGAACCCGAAACCAGTTAGTATGGTTAAAGGGCATAGCAGAGCTTATAAAGAAGGGTCGAAGTCGGTTGATGTGCAGGCAAAAATTGCAGGCTATCACACCGCGCCTAATGAGAATAACATTGCGTTTTATGATAATTCGACGCAGATAGAACCTAACAGAGCTAAACTTACGTCCTCTGATAAAATGAGCGATATGTTGAGTCAAAAAAGCGGTTCGAATTTCGGAGCAACAGTGCAATCGAATGGAGGAGGCCAAGAGAATGAGAATAGGCAATTGCATTCGAATTTGCTATCGTCTGCTGGTGAGAAAAGTTTGGCGAAGCAAAACCAGATTACGACGTACAAGAGAAACTCGGTTGGAGGTGATAGAGGTTTAATCTCTTCGAGAAGTGAATTCCAGAGGGATGCGGCCAAGTTTCATGGATATGAGCCAAATAATACGTTGAAGAGTAGCAATAAAGGAAATAGTAGTCTTTCGAGTTCGCAGCAAATGCCTGCACAAACAGTAAGTGCTAGAGTAAGCGAGTACTTTTTTTAAATTGCTTATGTTATTTTGTGTAGAAGCAAATGAGGTCTTCAGTAGAATACCAAACAAACGTCGAGAATTTCTGGGGAGAAGAAAAGAGTCAATCAAACCAAAACCAGTAATGCCTTTTGAAAATTCGGGAATGCTTAATGTGTATGTCTAGGACGAAGAATTTGAGTCAGGTTCAAAAGTTAGATCGATTCCTCAAATAGAGAGGTTAACGAAGGCATTCTTCCTTGCTATATGTTTGTGATTAATTGTGTTGATGCTCATTTCATTTGAATTTTCATACTTTGTCGAACTGGCTCATTTAGAGCTATTAAATAAAATATTGAGTACTTAAGATATTTGCAGACTTTTCAAACGCGTCTTTTATAGATATATAAATTCTGCAAGATACATCAAGGTCATATTTCAAAGAAGAAATATATTTAAACGAATGGCAGATAGTATGATTACAGAACTCAAGCATACAACTCTGTGCAATTATTTACGAGTTTCAGTGAATGCTGCTGCTAAACCGTCCTCATGCCACTGCAGGCCAAAATTCCTTTATTTTTCAAACTAGCAATGACGATAAAATCTAACCGAACTGATTTCTACGCTCTTGCGTTCTAGGGCTGTTCACATAAAACAAACTGATGTTGCTGCAGCTAGAATTGGTATGGACCTGTATTAGACGAAAATTAATGAGTGCAATTGCTACTAAAGTCTGTAGTCCTTTCTTTGAACAGCAGCTGACCTGTTTTGAAGTCCATAATTTCAGCAAAGCCATAGAGGTTTGCGATTGCAAGCTTGTCACCTGAGAGATCCCATCTGACACAATAGATACAACCTTAGCACATTAATATAAATAATCGCTTCAATCGAACCACATTTCGACACAGAAAAAAATGATTACTCGTCTGTCCAACTCCTAATTTGCATGCCACTTTTCCAATTCTCTGATCATATATCTTTATTTTCGAATCCCCTCCACCGGTAGCCAAAAGATTTTCATCATTTGGACACACATCAATCCAGTACGTGTCTATCATTATGGATTTAGTGGCCTGCTAAGTAATTCGGATCCGATTACTTCTATATTCATCTTCAATTTGCAACGAGTCTTTGAAAATCGACTCCCTCTTCTCTACATCAAACACACGAAGCAAGTTCGCTCTGTATTTAACGTATATCTTTGGATCAGTGCTTACAGTGCTCCATCTGCACCGAGTCATATCATCATCTATTTTGAATCTAAACACGGCTGTCCACACTCATCGGCTGGATACTTGTTGCCGAAAAGAAATCTAATGACTCTTTCAAGAGTACAGTAGGCTCATTCGTCTCTACTGCAGATACCAAACAACCACCACTTGAATCAGCTGTTGCGATATATTTGCCTTGAGGGTCAAAATCCAGACTCGTAATGGGGTTTGTTGTATCTATTTGAATTTTTTTTTTCAGGTGTTCAATAGCATTTATCCTTACAATAATAACCTCTGAAGAGCCATTTAGATTTTCGAAGTAGGGTCATGACGCTTGGGTTGTCGTATTGAATTTCGAACAAATGATAGGATATTTTTTTTGTGACAGGAAACAAGGCCAGTAATCTTCTTTCGGGTGAATATCCAATCTCGCCGCAGTCCATTTCTAAGTAAGCAATCAGATTATCATTTCCATTTGGTTATTACCTCTGGCAACACATTCTGATGTGAAGATTTTCTTTGTGGGCTTGACTTTAGAAACTCGGAACACCTCAAAACTAGCACCTTTCTGCTTTGTATGCTGTAGCGAGACCAGCATGTTTGTGTATGGAATCTCTTTGATATGAGTATGAAGAATCGCTTGTAATAGACTGAGAAAATGTATGAGTTAGAGCATAATACTGTCGCCTAAAGGTTTCGCTCCATCGACGTTAGGATATTTCCTTTTTTTCTGATAATGCGAGAGATGAATTTTATTTCTGGATGAACACCATGCGAGGAGATTGAGTGAGTCAGGTCCTGAATCCTATTCGTTCCTGATTGAATTATAAAAAAGTTACTTGATGGAGAAACCATTGAAACAAATCTTGTGTTTGTCAGAATATCTCCAATCGTTGTTCGATTAAAGATAAGAACGAATTTAACTTGATTCATTTTCGCCTCATTCTTAAAATAGTACTAGATACTAAATCAACATTGATCGGGAGAGAGTAGTAAGGATTTTCCCGAATGAATCTCTAAACAATCCAGTAAAGTTGATTTCTCTTAAGAGAAGATTTCTGAAGATAGAGAGCAGTAATTGGTTAATATGTGACTAAATTACTAAGTACAACTATCAAGTTGATAGTTAATTTCTATGCGGTGGCATAATGAAATAAAAAAGCAGAACAACACAGTATATTTTTCGTATTTGAAAAAGCTAACGAAAATTTAAGTCAGGATTTAATTCCGAATTTCCTTTGTAAGAAATGACCAATCGAGCTCTTCATTGTGTTTATTCTATCGAAAGCTTTTGAAAATTAATACTCCGTTTTCTTTAGAAGAAAAAGCTTAGCTCTTATGTAAACATCTTCTCTCGTTTGAACAATTATCCGCTCTTTAACAACTCGCTTCTTCCGTACCGATACCTCTCGAATACCAACTTCTAAGTAACTACAGAAATTTTATAATTTGCATATTTGGCTCTTTGATCATTTACGGCATAAAGCACCATTACCCAATCAATTTATTATTTCTTTGAAATATTTGAAAGAATATTTTGAGATTATAAACATTGAATATTAAATCAATAATTCTCAACATTCGTATTCGCTGAAATTAGAAAACCATTTCGCACTTAATGATTAGAAGAATTTACTCTCATACATCCAAGATATCTATGCACTTTGGCGAATTAACAAAGACTCGCACATAGTTGTGAGACATTCAAATTCTCAAAAATATAAATAGGGCAATTCATAGAGCTGCTACATAGATTAATTACATATAAAAACTCACAGTGCTGCTTGAGAAGCACTTCTTTTAAGCGGTTTTCTCGGCGTATTGAAAGAGGTCGGAAGATCATATGCTGCTGGGCCTGGACTCTTAGTCGTCAACTTCGTAAAATCAGATCTCGTTCCTAACCCAAATGATATTCCTTTGTATCGAGCAGATTGCACCGGTGTCTGCTCCGGTGAATATAGGTTACAAGCAGGAGATTGCTCACTCAGCTCATTGAACATTCTGCCTTTCGATTTTAGAGTAATTCTACATTTTTTCTCAAAGTCAGACTCAGTGAAATACGCCCCTGGACCTGGCTGGTGAGCCGTCAACCTGGGGTCCGGAATATGACACTCAGGGTAATAAACCCTAAGATATGCTGTTCTCGGCGAGCCTATTGTAGGAATCTTCCTTTTTTGAAGGATTAGATCCGTGCTGCTTTTCACCGAATAGTTGTTCGGTGCAGGCGTCCTCCTCGCGTCTCTCAGCTTCTCTGTGCTGAAGCCACTCTTCGTTCCAAGCCCGAAGCCGCAACTACGCGTACTTAATGTATTGGGGATTTCAAGATAGGTAAATCCTCCATTATTGACAACAGGAGGGTCTTTAAATCTTTTAGCTTTAGTGAATCCAACAGAGACCTCCGAATGTTGCAAGGTCGAGGAAGACTGGAAATTGAGGTTATGAAGAGTTGATGTAAATGTTGTTCGAGTCTTAGACAGGCTTTTTGTAGGAGATCTCGCTGTTTTATCTGGATAGACGGATTGCAACGAAGTGGTTCTCATCCTGTATGAATTATATTGGTCTTTTAAATGGTTACTCATGGCGACTCTCATTTTAGCAGAGAAATAAATATCCCATTCCCGAGTTAGCTCGTCTTCGTTGGATGGATCGTTTGGTTTTCGGTGGGTTTTAGGTGTCGCTAAAGCGTCTATACTAGAACATGGCTTTTGAAAAGCCATAAGGGCAAGATCTGAATGCTTGGTACCGTGATAGTTTGTCATAAAGCAAATGTGATCTGTACTTCGAACAAAAAGCGATAAATTTTATTGATAAAAGACGCGAAGATTAGATACGAAATTTTGCTTTTATAATCAGTAAACGAAATTTATGGGCTTTACCAAGAGGAGAAGAAAAAGCGATAGCAGCGAGGTACAACGTGCAACAAAATTCTGAAGACTGGTCGAATTACCTCTAACAACATTCTTGAGATCGGCAAAATTCTAGAGGAAAAATGGTACACGGAACATGTATAAAATCGTATTTCACTTGTGCACAAAGCGTACTCCTTCAAATCTCTACTTCTAAACTTTTAAAAAGTTGTTCTCACAAATTTATTTAGCTGATAATAGATGAATCCATACATCAATACATTCCACTAAAAAAATAAGCAATCCCCTTCATTAAAAATTGGTTCATGATTTGTGAGCCAATTTCTTCATTTTTATTTGTTGCTGCTATTCTATCAGAACTCTGGTTGTACCATCTTTTTTTCCTCTTACCATCTTTACCAGCAAGAGTATAACCATTAAATCAGATGCATACAAAGAAAACACGAAATTAATCTAATACGTTTGCTTAGTAGAAATGATTAGTCATATTTAAGTATTTAGCTACTGGCAAGGCATTATGATATGATATATCTATATTGATCGGAAGCTTATTTATCATTTATATTGAGGAGTCCAACCTATCAATTCGAAAAGCTTGGTTGACGTTGGAAAAATTGCCTATAATTTTAATTCGCGCGTTATCTTTAGAAGTTTTGACTTTTTTGTCTCTCCCTGATTGCCGGTTCGATTAAATGTACATTGTTTCAGCCTTTTCTACCATTTTCGTATATTCTGGGTTCTATTAATAATGAGAGTTGCTCGACATTTTCTATCTTTCTCATAATTCCTCACTTTCGCATTTATTTTCGATTAACAGATTCTGCTGCTGAACTTTCATTTCACTTTTCTTGGATAGAGCTAAAAACTTGACTTTCAGGTTTCTTTCTTTGTCATGAATTATTGTTGGACTATTTCATTTTAAATTTATTCTAACAAAACGACTCCATTACAAAGAGAAACATATATAATTGACTTTTGGCAGCTCGATCGAAGTTTCTGAATGCCATCTTACTACATCTTCAAGTTAACCGCTGCATCCACTAGTCAACGGGTAATGACGTTGTTTGATGCTTCGAAACTCAAGCACACCTGACAGGTTATGTGTCAAAAAATATTTAATTAATCGAATATAGCCTTTAGAGATGCTATTTTCTGACTACTTATGCAAAATTCAATGCTTTCATACACTCGAGATTTAGTGGTATTCCTTTCAAAGAAGAAGAAAAAAAAACCACTTCAACGCTGTTAGATATCCAGAGACAATCTATGGCTTTATAATGCTTATTTCTGTTCTCGCGTTTTGAAGTTGTGGGCTGTGCCATTGTTGGAAGATGAACGTTGATACATTTTTGCTTTATTGTTTTTCAGAAGAAACTAACAATCATAACTAATGATGTAGGACACAGCAGCAGTGCTGCTGATGCTAGGTTACACGTGACTAATTTGCTGGAGAAAAGACGGGTACAAGACTTTACTCATTCTAAATCGATTGCTAATAAGAGACTCAAATTCCTGTGCTTAGTAATCAATAAATTAATTTTTATATAGATCAGAAAATTTCCTGATGAAAAATTCTTTTGGCGTCATCGCTTGTGCACTCTCGATGCTATTTTATTTCTGTAGTGGCGACTATTTCGTCGGAGAAGGTTCTCTCTATGACCATGGAATCTACGATGGCAGTAAGGATAGCCTCGCATATGACCCCTACAATATGGGCTACTTCTGCCAAAGCACACAAAAGACATTCTTCGATGACCTCGCGAGTCCAACACCTCTAGTACTTCTAACTGGAGGTCAGAGTCCAACGACTCATTCTCATGACGCCTGCGTGAGATTTTTCAAGCTCCAGCTGAGCAATACAGATATCAGAAAGTACATTAGCGTGGAGGCCAAAATTACGAAGGATCCTTCAGAACGAATTTTTCCACTTTTTGCTTACAAAATTGGGAGTCCTCCTCTTATGAAAATCAAACGGCACATTTCTGGTTTTTATGAGTTTATCTATAACTCAGTCCAATATGACTTCAATAGTAAGTTATTTTTTCCAATTAATTGGAGGAAAATCATTCTATTTTGAAAAACAAGCATTCCACCTCCACTATAACTACCACGATTTCATAATAAGCCCCTCAGATTTTGCCAAAGCAAATTCCACTAGCAGGTAAGGTTCACATTCTTTTCAATCATGCGACCTAATTCTTGCTAGTACAACGGTTGACGTCTATTTCGCGATATATCAAGTCAATCCGGGCTATTCTGATGGAGAGATAAATTACAAGATTAGTGTTACAGCATCAGGTAACGAATTAAGCAAAAGTGTTTAATGATCGAATTTGTGTTTGAATAAAATAGACAACCCAGTATGCCCAAGAGGATGCAATGGGCATGGAAGTTGCAACTCGACCACAGGTATATATGACTTTATCCATTTTTGTGGGATGAGTTATTTATTGATCATAAGGAAAATGCAATTGTTCTGAGGGTTATGTTGGTGCTGATTGTGGAATTTGTAATGAATATTTTTTAAATATCCATTAATTTGAGTCTGGAATGCAGCCGTTATACCGTTATCGACACCGTCTGTCGAGTGGAAGAATATTACCCTCTTGTGGAATATGACTTTGTATTTTGGATTAGTATATCCAGGTAAGAAATATATTATCTATCCCTTTTCGAATCAATGTGAAAAGGAGATGATGATTATTATCTCGATATCGAAACATGGGATGGATATGACTATGAGGTGCGAGCTGTAACCCCCTGGAACGAAACCGCATATCCTCTAAGAGGTGCTGGAGTATCTGTCCCAGTGTGGGATAGACGTAAGAAGAGACCTTACATAGCAGTTGTCCAGGCCGATCGGAATTATTATGGATCGAGCAGTGATATCATGGTAGTCGGTATTTAAATTTTACATTACAATCGACCTCTGATCTGTTTGTTAAAGTAATCAAAAATCCAATGCCCTGGAACGGAAACCCATCGAATCTCGCATACAGATTAACTTCTGGAGTCTTCGATCGTACAATTCTCTATTATTTATTGAACAAAGAAAATTATTAACCTGATCTTTTCAGCTTCTCCCGGCATGTCAGCGAAAACTTTAGCTGCGATCTTGGTCCCTTCCATATCCATCTTGATAGTGGTGGTGATTACGATATGTGTCTGTGTTAAGAGAGGTAAGATATTTCGTTGCTGGCTATTGATATAATTACGTGTCGAAGCGAAACAACGCAGACTCAGAATAGAAATCAGCAGAGAGTGAACGATGTAACTCAAACACAGGTATAAAAATTATAGTAGCGCATTCATACTTACATATCTCTTGTCAAACAGCGGCAGCAGCTCGAAGCTCCAAGTAGCCAACAAATCCGAATTCGAGTCCCAGCCCTTCAGCTGCAAAATGGCCTTACGCTTGAAGATATCAATTTTTATATGCCTTCACAGAGATTTGGTTCTTTCGAACAGAAATTCGATCAAAGGAAGTATAAATTGTTTTAAAGCTTTTTGTTACGTGATCGGCAATTGATATAGTTGCGCAGTTTGCTTTGAGGATTACAACGATGCAAGTGATTGCAGGGTAATTAGTCTATGCAACCATATATTTCATTCTGAATGCCTCGAGGAGTGGCTAAAAAAGGATCTCACACCGGTACACTGCTTTTATTTCTCTCCACTGAATTCCATAAAATCATAGAAATGTCCACTTTGCAACTCGAAAGTTACCAAGCAGGCATTATTAGAGAAATTCAAACAGAACCAACGAAAAGGGCTGTTTTATTGAACTGTCGTCGAAGTCATTTTAAGAGAATTCTCTGAAATAGATAACAGTTATCCTGAGAGAATTTTCTTTGAAACATCATAAAGATTCATATCCAACAGTATTAACACCTGTTTATCTCAGTTATTCTCTCGCCTCCGTTTAAAAATTTGCATAATAGTTAATTTCATTCTACTCTGGTATGTTTGGGCTAGCGTGCTCATTTTTAATTTGTGATTGATTCAATCTAATTGTAGCTCTGTAAAATTCTGTTAGTAAGCATCTAACGATATTTATTTTCACACCTTCTCGTGGTTATGGAACTAAAATTCCAAAAATTACAAACAACATTGCTCTTCCTTTTTTTCTTTTTTCCCAGAGCCAGATAATAACCCGAGCCTAAAATAAACACGAATTTAATTACCCTCTTGTTTCTAATGAGGTCCAAATCCCAGCAACAAGCACAACGTGAGGATTATAATATTATCTGGCAAAAAAAATTCACTTGAATCGAAACGTAATGATTTTTTCATTTCAAATAGTCAATTTTAGAAATACAGTGTACTTTGTCAGAAATGATTCCTAATATTTAATTTCTGAATCAGAACATCTGATATTTTCTCTTCGAAGACTTGATCTTAGCAGCTCACAAAGTTTTATCACTCACTGTTCCAGGTGTTTCACTACTCCATTCACACATAAGAGAGGGATTCTTTTCTTCTTCAACCATTCTTATTAAGTGTAACTTTCAGAGTAAATTTTCAAATCTCCATTCATCACATCCAGGCATTCGTCATGGTATACACTGTTCTGAAAATCTGTACATGATGTAATGAGAAAAATGCGGCCTGATTATTCGATTATATTTTCAGTTTCGTTTATTCATGATTTACTATTTTGTAATTGATCTGATCAGATATCAATCCTTTTTAATTGTTGCTTTAGCTTAGCAAAACCTGTTTGATCTGTGAATATCGAATCCAAGACAGGAAGTTGCCATCTTTTGATCAAGTTACTCTCCAATTTCGCATTCCTAGCTAGTGTTTATGTATATATCTTGGTGCTTTATACAAACATGATTTATCAAAAATCTTCCTGAGTTAATCAACTTCTGTTTTGATAAACTGTCTAGTAATTAAAGTTCTAACTTTGAAGTTTGAAGCATTCAATCGTCTCATATAAATCGAAATCCGAAAGGAAATTATAATAACATAAATCATTTGACTGTTGACGATAATGGAACGCAAATTCGACTATCTGACTCCAAATATACGTTTTCTTTATCGAGATTACAAGCTGACTAGCACTGGAGATCTTGAGAAACTGAGCTATCTAACTTTCCAAGCAAAATCAAATTCTGATGACCATTATTACGAAATTCGGGCATTTAACCCGACATCGATCCATGCTCTGAGTAACAAGGACAGAGCACTCACTCTATTTCTACAAGAAACGCTAAAATACTACTCTCTGGCTCCTGACGCTTTCGTTTTGAACAGTTTAGAGGTTCAGGAAGATAAGATCTGCTATGCACTTAAAGTAAGCAGTACCCCGCTCCTGGATCAAAGCAATCGTTCATCGATTCCGAAATTTGATTTTAGCAAACTTTTGAAAGATGCTTCTGAAGACTTAAATCATCTTTCGCTGAACGGGCTGCAAAGAGTTCCAATTCCTACAGAGTCTATCAGCTAGGCGAAAGATACTTCTTGCAAGATTGGAACCAAATTTCGCCATTTAATGTCTCCGACGACGTGATGGCTGAGTCTGTGAGCAGTTTAAGCTCCAGTATCGATGAAGACAATATTTATGAAATTGGACTGATGTTCCTTGAGCTCCATGGACAGAATGGCTCAGATATAAAAGTGCTTAAATCAACGAGCTTCTATGATTCAACCTTGAAAAACATTCTTGAAAACAAAAGTTTTGATGTTAACTTCACACGCGATCAAAAGCAGCTGCTCTTAAAAATGCTCGACAAGGATCCGAAAAAGCGCCCAACTTTTCCCTACTTCGGAAAAGGAAGTCTTAACAATGATGTTTCTCTAGGAAAGCCGATCAAAAAGCCGGAGGAGGTAAACAACCAGGAAGAAAATAAAAAAGAAAATGATATGCCTGAAAAACCCAAAAAGCTGCCTCAAGAGCAGCTTCCACCTGGAGTGTTTACCTTGCCAATCGGAGCTAAATTCTCAGAGTTGCAAGCAAGGCTTAAAAAACTCCCAAATCCTTTGGACCTGAAAGAGATTCTGCTATCTGGCGCCAAGATTGGGCCTGAAGGAGCGATGCTTATCGGCAACAACAATTCCTGGAAGAATTTGATGACTCTTAATTTGAGGGAAAACATGATTGGAGACGAAGGGGTTGTAGTCTTGGGAACGAACACATCATGGACGAAGCTTGTTACTCTGGAATTGTGGGGTAATTCCATCAGTGCTGATGGCGTCAATATTTTGTGCAGCAATTCCTCGTGGACAAATCTGAAATCACTGGGTCTTAGAGATAATAAGATTGGACCTGAAGGAGCAAAAATACTCAGCAAAAGCTGCTTCTGGACTAGTCTAACAACTTTGAATCTGCATGGGAACTCTATCGGAACTGAAGGAGTCATTGCGCTAAGTAAGAATGAATCGTGGACTAAACTCAAAACGCTAGACTTGGCTAATAATGGTATTGGGGCAGAAGGTGCAGCGGTTTTGAGCCAGAATGCCACGTGGACAAAACTAACGACGCTTCTTTTACAGAACAATGAACTTGGTATGCGAGGAGCCATTGAATTAGGCAAAAACACTGTCTGGGTTGAACTAAAAGAATTGGATTTGATAAATAACAAGATTGGTGAAGAAGGCCTGGATGGACTGGCCAAAAATAAGACTTGGAAGAACCTTAAAATCTTAAAACTCCAAGGCAATTCAATAGGAGTTGAAGCTCAAAAGCTATTTCAGCAAAGTAAGCCAAGCCTCAAATCGTTCACTTAATAGTATCTGAGTGTATCCTTTCACAATAACTAAATGGAAATCTGTAAATGCCTATCTCTTATTCGACATTATGTTTGCTGAGAATTCATTGATTTGGTTAGCCGATAACTTTCGAAGATTGAACGAACACTAGTATTCTTATTTTATTGAAGAGAATGACCTTCGATCCTCCTGAAAATTATAGAATTTTAAAAGTAAATTTTGCAAAAAAAATATTTTTGGAGGGAAGACAAGAGAAAAACATTACATTTTAGAAGTGATCAAAAGTTTCGTCACAACATATGAAAATTTTTATCGCTTGAAAAATGCTATCTTCAAATGAAATATGTATTAATTCCATTAGTTTGTCGTTGCTTGAATTTCTCTAATTCTAATGCGCCCTTGATGATTTTCGAATTACAGAATGGGCATTTCTAGGTAATGCTTGGATTTACAACTGTTGGAGGAGGGAAAATTTAATTACAGGTTTATGAGGTCTTTGGAGCCATGTCTCAAGGCTCTGAGCATGAAAGACTCTACAATTACTCGCATCGCTATATTCCTCAAGACAAACTGTGTAACTATATAAAATATAATGATGACTCGAATTATTACACGAGAATATTTATACTGCTTTTGGTCGAAATTTGTATGAGGAAGATAATCAAAATCGCTGTAACGACATGCATTTGTTGATATCTACAATGTGAAAGCACTATATATGGTTTTGCTCTTCTTGCTGATTGCCAGTAAGTAGAAAGAGCTTCTGGAAGTTAGCAACCTGACCTGAGATAAAAGACTGATTGTCCATTCTCTAAAGTAATCCTTGATGCGGATTGAGATGTATTTGAAACATTTGGTAAGTGTTTACCACCTCCTTATAAAATTGGTTAAAAAAATTTTTTCGGTTTTCTTTTTGAGTCCTACAGTTCCTCGACTCTGCATTATTGGATTATATAAAGAGTTCCCATTATACTCACAATATAGATTTCACAGATAACAGCCAATAGTTTGTTTACCGATTCTTGTTCTGATCAACTAGCTAGTTTTAATGGTCTGTAGATTTAGCTGATTCACACCTAACTTGATCTGATGCTTATTTTCTGCTGTAGTTGTTTTCAACAGTTCAGGGATAAGGAAAGGATTTTGATCAGGAGGCAGTCGAATAGCGACGATCAGAAATTTATCATTAATCCCAATTGCATTTGGGTCGTACTTTTTCACTTTGAACTTTATTTCTGAAAACTTTCCTGGAGTAATGATTCCATTTGATGGAGTCACCAAGTAAGAATCAGGCTTAGTAGTCTTTACTTGGAACGCTACAGTATCATCCGTAATATTTGTTATTTTGGCGTAAGCAAAGCTTGCTTCATTAGGAGTATACTTAAATGTAACCGCATCCTTTGGGTCGACTTCAATCAATCTGAGACGATTAACTTGTTTGACTCCTTCAACACTTAAACGACCGTCTGAGAGATTATCTAGATTTGCTCCTTCAACACTTAGACGACCGTCTGAGAGACTAAGTTGTGATTTTTCTGGCGATTGCTGAACTGGTTGGTGCAACTTCTGCATTTTGGAACGGAATTCGTCCAGGTTAGGTAGGTTCGAAGCCTCAACACTCAGAATCTCTCTAATCAGATTTTGCAATTCTGGGTTTTCTTGATGTTGCTTGAGGACTCTATCGATTCCAAAATCATATATCTCCGGGTTTGATTCTTTCATTTGCAGCAACTTGTCGACCACCTTGGTGTCTATGTTATTGAGTTTTAAAATTGTCATCGCCAATGCCTTGATTGTTTCTGCCATTTCTTTTTGAGAATTCAGGCTATCTTCTTTCCCATCATCAGCGGTGGTTGACGAGTCGTTAGGTTCAGTTTCAAAATATTTTGACCAATTGCCGAGAAAGAAAGCTCCTTCTTTATTTTTCATAAAACAAAGATTTTCTGATCCCAATCTGTCTATGACTTGTTTCATTTGAAGCTTTTGACTCAGAAATTCAACGTCGCTCAGAGCATCAGCTATTAATTTCGAAACTAATTGAGCGTCTTTAGGATCGAAACCTTCTTCATTTTTCTCAGATAGACTGTCTATCGGAAGATAGGGGAGCGTAGCACATGAAATCTGTTGGCCATCATCACTGATCTCGAAAGTGTGCGTTAAGACTGAACCAGGACAACGGTATTGAAGATGAAGGAGTTCTTGAACGAAGAGGGTTGCTGTGCGTGAATATGCGTTGTTTACAAATTCTTTTGAGCGATCGAGTATCCTTATAAGGTGTTTCTCGCCAGAATCGTATGCGTTAGCTTCAAATACATTGTATGATGAGGTTTCTTTGAAGAGTTTAAAATTTGTATAGGTGGCTTGAAGCTTGACAGGAGCTTCAAATTTCTTTTCTTCTTCTTCGTGCTTGGAGTCGTACATATGCTTTCTGGAGATTCGATAACAAATGAAATAAAACTTTTGTTTTGTTTTTTTAATTTTGAATGAGCCAGAGCCACTATTTATTATTTTTCTCTCTCACTCTCTCTTTCTCGATCTTAACAGCAACTTTATTCTGCGATGGATCGCAAATAAATACTCAGCGGCCAGTTTTTAAAGCTTCTGAGGGAGAGATTAGAAAGGATGAATCAACAAGTAATGAAGAAGCTCTTTGCTTCGTGGAAGACTTTAGTAGTACACCAAAAGAGATAAAGCTGTGTGGATAACAATGATGAAAACCTCAAGAATTCTTTATGTGTTCGAGAGTGCAGAAAAAAAAAAGTTAATATTTTACTTGATGAGTAGAATTATTGGATTTTGACATATGTATTTTATTTTCTGAACTTGAGTGTGTCTTTAAGCACAATTTCCAGTCCGAACTCTCTATTATTGTTGTTAATGATGAAACAAGGACATTATACAATCAGGAGTATTTTTCTAGATATAATTTCTAAAGCTTCATTATGCATTCATTTTAAAACTTATCTTTTCTGAGAAAGTTCTTCTATAAACTCTTTTGGATCTTGTAGAAAAGCGATCATAATTTGCCACTCTCGGGTGATTCTGCTTCCTCGTTTACTGGAGTACATTGAATTTTTCCAATTTATTTTCTCAGAATTATATTTCATTTCAGTTTTTCAAGTTTCTCTGCAAAAACCTTTGTCTCTAAAAATTGCGAGTGAATTACAATGTATCAATTAAGATTTCAACTTCGTGCTGAAATAAAAGTGCATTCTAGTGCAGAGATCATCAGATCGCAGAGGAATTTGAAGGAAAGAACGAAAGTCTCTTTAGATCTAGCTAATTAACTTTTCCAATCCTAGTTCAATTTGTTTCTCAATCCGATATACTCACCTATTGTCTCTAAAAAACACGCTCTGCTTCCGAGAATTGTGAACGAACTTCTTCGTCAATGTGCAATGAAGTTAGTAAACTTTCGTTAGCTTGTCATACACTATGACACTACATTTACCATGCGCTCAACAGAACATTCATCTTTCTGAAGTTAGCACCTACTTACTGAAAATTTCAGCTATGCAATTCTTGGAAATTCAACGAAGAACACTGTTCTCTTACTAATTTAATTAAGTTTTTTCGATATTTTTCTATCAAATTTTTAATATCGAATCTGAGCGAACTTCCGGCACTTTGGAAAAAGATTAATTTGAAGAATTCGATACTATTCTATAATCAAATTCTTAACCAAAAGTTCGGCTTTACACGAACGTGAATGGAAAACTCTGAAAATCTTGCTTTGAAAGAGAAAGTTAAAAAGCTCAGATCCGCTGACGATTCCTCAATTCCTAGTTTCCTTCAGAAGACCTACGATATATTAGAAGTGAATTACAATTCTCTCTGCATGATATAGATATTTTTTTAGGATCCAACCTCTCAGGATATAGTTTCGTGGAGCGAAGATGGAAGATCGCTTATAATAAAAGATGCGAAAGAGTTCTCAGAAAAAGTCCTTCCATCACATTTTAAGCATGGGAACATTTCTTCGTTCATTAGGCAGGTAACAAATATTTTTCAGCAATGAGAGAGTAAATCTACATGGGTAGTTGAATATGTACGATTTTAAGAAGGTAAAGAGCAAGCAATATGAATTCGTCTTCGCGCATGATTTGTTTCAAAGAGGAAGAAGGTATGAATGAGCACATAAAATCTTATTGGTGGTAGATTTCTACCTTTTTTTCACGAAACTTCTTGCTTTTCTATTTTATATGTTTATTTCCTTTGAGAATTTTAAAGATCAAATAGAAGGTTCTAT
>ENA-UOUE01000487-UOUE01000487.1-compost-metagenome-genome-assembly--contig:-NODE-487-length-31655-cov-5.599373_pt1 | contig 31655 bp, 24 predicted proteins | sample MGYA00238146_ERZ747223 | MGnify/ENA primary metagenome ERZ747223 (study PRJEB28781, sample SAMN06268865) | compost metagenome | isolation source: single cell | place: USA: California, Emeryville, Joint...
TCTCTCTCTATAGGAAGGTTCCAATTTCAATAGATTTTTCACAATTATCAAGCACATGGAATAAGGAAATCAACTTAAGGTAATTCTTTTATCATGAGAATCTTGCAAAGTGTGAAATTTTTAAGGAACTCAATCATCTAGTTTTTCAGGATGAATTTCATGATCCGTTTCCAAATCTTTGTTAGAATTCCAATATCTTAGTAGATTACGATGAAAAACTGATAGATACAGGGACAAACCTGAATTTCTCATTCGGAAAAACAAATTATTTAGTTATTTAGATTATAACTTTAAGTGATCTACCAGTAGATAACATACGAACCATATTGTTTTTCAATGACCTTGACGGAAGAGGATTTTAAAAAATTCTCATGTCTTAAATCGAGAAAAGGGTTTAATTAGTAGGGTCTCACAGCAAGAAAAGATAAAGAGGACACCCAAAAATTAAATCTAGATTTTTTATTGAACTTTGGATTGATCCTTTTCCTGATATTTTTAACTCGAAGGTAGATGAATTATTCTTTTTGCAAAGAACATTTTACAATTAAGGAATACAATATTTGTTTAGGCTATGAATATTATAACTCGGTAACTGTTAGAAGTATGATGATATACAATGTACTCCAACTCTATCCTTCACCTTTGATGCAGTTTTCTGAATAAAATGAGCTATTGCTTGCAGTGTCGATCTGAATGAACTTCCTCACTAACATAATTCCAATGATTATTATCATCATTTCAAAACTGACTCTGTATCTTTCGTATATAGAGGTCATGGCTGCTCTCATCATAAGATTACATAATTTTAAGAGTTGCAGTTAAGGATTAATTTCAAATTATTTATATTTTCCTCCTAGAGCAGTTTTTCTCAGTCACTGTTGAACTCACAGAACATCTTCAGTTAACTGTAAAATTGATGTTAGATTATTTAACTCGAGCTTTAAGCCGATAAAAACCTTTTAAAGCTCATCAGAAGTTAGACATTCGTTAAAATGTAGATTCTTAGACATCAAAGGAAAAATTGAGAAATATGATCTCATTTCTCAGGACAGTGAATGAAAAAGAATAAATTATAGAGTTTTTCTATTAGAAACAACGTAAACAAATGACTAAAACAAAGGCTATCTTCCAAAAAACTTAATCTAATTCATGCTATTTTCGATGTCCTTTCTTTCCAGAAATTTACAAAGGGTCGACGAAATTGATAAAAGATCTTACTCTCAAATTAACTTGTGCTGTTTTGTGTTTTTAAAAAGTTCAAAGATTACCAACATTGGATGAATGAATTTTGCGATTCACCTTGTAGTGTTCAAACTACTATTTCGAGAGAGAGAGAAGGATAATTTTACGAGACCATTGTACACATTTGACGATTTTTCCATTGTTAACTATTTTGTTCAATACATCTAAATCGACAAAATATTCATTTTCTTTTTTTTAAACGCTTGCATTGATGAAGCATAAAGACGTGGGAGGCCCTATTAACAAAAGAAAAGAAATAGCAAATACCGATAGTTTACATCCAGAAATGACTTCAGAATATATCATCTTTCCAGTCCAGAAATCGATGAGTTTCACAGTATTGTTCCTAGATGTACTTGCAATCAAATTCCCACTCGGGCTCCATCTCACACAATAGATTGTGTCTATTATGTTTTCAGTTACGCATAATTTTCATGACAACATATATTTGTTACCTGCGTGGACTTCTTCGAAAGTTTTTACAATTCTTCCTTCGCGTCGATCAAAAATCTTTATACTCCCGTTACCACCATCAGCTGCAAGTAGATTTCCGTCATTTGGACAAGCGTCCATTGAGTATACCCAAACTAGATGAGATATACACCGGAACTAGAGGAAAATTCAAATACAATATTGTGCCAGCTCAATAGGACACTTCAAAGCGAGAGCTTCTTTCTCAGCATCGAGAACGTTCAGGTATCTGTGATCATATTTTATGAATAAGAAAGGCTCTCCAATATTTGAACTCCATCTGCATTGCCCATAATTGTCTAAAAAAATACCAGTAGGAAATTAGAAAATAATTTGAGGAGACAACTCTGAATAAGAGGAAAATTGGAAAAATTATTGATCATTGTTACCGATGCTTAGACTCATCGCCATGTTCAAATGAAATTTGCATTTGTTGGTAGTAATATCTGAAATTAAACAAACTCCGAATCGATCGAGAGTAGCTGCAACCTTACCATTCGGATCAAAATCAAGACTTGTAATATAATTGTCTAATGAAAGCGTAATCAGCTATGAGTCCTTGGTCGATCTACAAGCAATTTTGAGCAGGAGAACGTGGTATGTCCAAAATATTTTTTCAATTTCCAGAAGAAACGCTAGATTACCATTAGAATTTGCATAATATGGGTGCCATTGGGATTTTCGGTGAAGAGCAGCGACTCCAGTGTCAGACTTCGAGGGAAAAGGATTGATCTTGAACAGATGATAAGTGATCTTCCCTCCTACGCATATTCCGCCAAGAAGGCTTCTTATCGGGTTATAAGTCAAGTCTCCTAATCCTGTTGCTAAGAAATGGAGTTAATATTAGGTTTGACCACAACGGTGAATGCTAGAAGCAGTTGATCGTAAACAAAGAAAGACGGATTGAGACTGATATCAATGTCTGTTACTTCCTAGCACTTCTTCGAAAGAATAAACTTCTTTCACGGATTCTTTGATAGAAATATCAAATATTTTGATATTCGCGCAAGCATCCAAACAATGGTGAAGTGAAACTAGGAGATTGGTGTTAGGAACATATTTTATGTGTGTTCCACTGCTAAAATCTAAGCGAATAGTTATTTTCAGTCTATCAAGATCATATCTTGAGAATAAAAAGCACCATTAGAATTTTTGAGTTGAACTCCATGAAAACTGGTGTATGCATGTTTCAATTCAAGATCGATAATACTGATGAGGTTACTCTTCCATGAACACCATGCAAGTAGGTTCGAGGAGCTGCTTTCTATTCAAATTTGTGGTGATAATTAAAAAGTGATATAGACAATAGAAAGGTAATTAATTACCGATGACTTTTAAGGACTTTTTTATCGAAGAATCTACCTGTGAGTCAGGTGAGGCTTTCATCGATTGTTGAAAACTTGAATTCGTTGAACTTTGCATTTTTTAACTGCTAAAAACGTAGTAAAATAATTAATTTTGATATCACACTTAATTTGGATTACGAAAGTTCGACAGAGTGGAGGCGTATTGATATCTAAGAATACGTTTGCTATTCAGAATGAATTTTTTATGCCTTCTAGACCTTGAACAATAATGAATTTGGACATTTCACTTTGAACTCCGAGAAGAGATGTCTTATTTCAAAATACCGATAATTAATCAAAAACTCATCTTTTTTTCTTAGTAGTAATATGGAATTTTTCAGATATAATTCCTTACATAAAATTACTGGTACTTTCCTGCTCAAAAATCAGCTTTGAATTATTCATAGAACTGACCAATATATTTACAAAGCCTCATGTATCTAAGTTAGTGTTAAGCATCACTTCAGTCACAGATCTCAAATATCGAACTCTCAAAATTCTGTAGTTGAAAAATTCGATTTCGAATTATTCTCGAAGCAAAAAATTATTATCAAAACTGTTACGAGGGATAAAAATTTTTCGATCATTTTCTGCACTCGAGAGAAGGGCAAACACAGTAATGCAAATATTACCCTGCTCAGAACTCGAAGAGATAAAGCAAGAAAAAAGCGCACCAATTTTCGGCAATCACGATCAATATTTGCTAATAATTATTCAATTGAATAGAACAAAGCTCCTCAAGACTACTCGCATGGTGTTCGAGTGAGAGAGAGCAACATGATGAATGTGATTGGCCTTGAGACGAAACAAAATTATGTTAATTTTAATACAGTACAACTTAAAAACATTCAAAGCAATTCATGAAATCAAATTTTATTATTATTTGCATCTTACATCTCTACCGGGCTTTGTGAAAGAAATCCAAAATTCCAGATTGCTAGTTCCTCTACATCATTGCTGGAACACATGCGTCAATGAGAAGATGTTACAATTTTTCAAAGAAAAATTTAGCTAGGAAAGTTTACTCTCACGAAGGAGTATTTTTGGGGGGGGGGAGGGTATAAATATAACAATTGATTTAACATTTCTTATCCGCGTGTTGATATCATTTACTGTTGGTAACAAGAGACGGGGATGCTAGGAACAAATTTTGATGAGCAAAGTCAGGCAGATATCAACAAACTATACGTTGAAACTTTAGATCGTTAGACTAAGAGAATTTATTAATTTTTCAGAAATAACGGTCCCCCACCATTATTATTTTTTTGGTATGTAGAAATGGTTACTCAAAAATTGTTGCAGACTCCCAGAATGTATCAATGCGATTATGAAGTACTCAAAGAAAACTACCTATGAATAATGAACCATCACGCATTAAATCATTTATTTAAAATCGCTTTATTCAGGAGAGATCCTTTTTAACTTGTCTAAGAAGTATATGAAAATGAATAATGTTCTACGCTCCTGAAAAATCATCATAGTTATATCGTGATCACATCATCAATCTGTTTTTTTAGCTAAAGGGGCTGCTTTGCATCCACAATTATGTATGTTGAAACCAATCGAAGAAAATCTAAAATTACCACGAGTCCAACTCAACAATTTCATTTAGAATAATTACATTAAGGATAGGTTAATTTCCGAAGAAAGCATTAATTGAGGTTTTCCAATAAAATTCTATTTGGAACATACTCTCAACAAATAGGAAAATAATGCGAGTTTCGCTCAAATCAGACCTAGAGAAATCAAATCAAGAGAAATACGACTCCCAAGCTGAGTTTTCAATGAAGAAAACGCTAATATCCACTGGTATTTGTCATCCAGAACTTTCTAAGCCTGTATTTTCTTGATTTTCTTTGAGTTATTGGTTCTGTTAAATGTATTTCCATTCCTCCCTATCTGACTGATGAATTTCGGATAGAACAAAAACCTTCCCATCTAATTGCCTGGTGTTCGGTCTTGAATAACAGGGTTCGCGTGACCGATATTCAGACGAGTCAAGAGTACGCCAGCTTTGATGGGGTTAAACTCAGAAATATGGATGGTATGTATAAATGATTTTGCAAATGGATTTTAGCACTATTCTTACCCATGAAGTTTATCGAAACAGTTGGACTCATCTGAAGGAGATTAGAAACACGAGCCTCTTGGTCTCTCTCCATCATTGTTGGAACACGTCTGCCAACCTGGAGATATTTGATATTGTGCAGGAAGGGAAAGCGAGGAAAATTTACTCTTTTGAAGAAGTCCTTGGAGGTGATGAAATAACATCATTGGAAATCTAAAAATCCAATTATTTCTTCCTTTAGTAACTGGACATGGAGATGTAACATATAACTCTCGAAGAGGCATTCTTGGTGCGATATCGCTTCAAGGGAAAAGAGCTTATCATATGTTCTCTGTCAATGCTGCTGTTTCAAAACTTGGGACTTCAGAAATCAAACTATATCGAAAGTCTAAGTGGCATTCTCACTACAACACTGCTTCCAGTAAAATAGTTCTTCCAGAATTGGTTGAATCTCTTCTTAGACAACTTCATTGCAGGACTTGATTTTGATCCGAATGGAGACTGTGCGGCACTCATTGATGGATACGGAAAGTGCCTGATCTCAAATGTGGATACGAATCTCTGCAACCTTGCTCTCAGTATGGATAAGAAAAATAAAAACGGTAAAAACTTGGTTTCCAATCCGATAATGTCATCTTTCATACCTTTCTTATTAGACATTTATGGCCGATGTAGATGGAGCACTAATAATGATGAACCTTTGCTATACATAAGATATAACGACAGGTTTCTTAACATTCTCGATGTCGAGAAGCAGTCTCTTACGTTGAAGAAACCCAGACCACTCGAAAAGCAATGTAGTTATAGCATTTTACTCATTTGAGTGCTCTCTTGGCATTTTTCTTGGATCTGGCTTCTCTCTCTCTTCTTGCTTCATTAAACCAGACACTTTTTATATAGACTTGACTTACTGTATTGATGTTTGCCAAAATGATGGAAACCTACTTGCGTCAGGCGGAGATGATAATACAATAAAGATTTTTGATAAACGTGTTTCAAATATTGTTCAGACTTTTGATAAGATTCATTCACGTAATAATGGTGGCTTATTGGAATATTCACTCTAATGAAAAACTGCTCCATCTCGTCTTTATCTGTTAGATTATAATTTTTATTACATTCTCCTTATTCTTTCATTTGTCAACGACCAGAAACGATTATCTGTCTGCGATGGTACTCAAGTGGAAATATGATTGCTAGTGCCTCATTTGATAAAACTGTGAAATTACTGGATTTCAAAAGTGGAAAAATCCTTCATACTGAAGCCACATCAAAGGAAAGTAACTAAATTTTATCAAGAAAAGCGATTCAAAATTCTATGAATTCCTAGATCGCCCTTATTCAGTGTGCTTCATCTGATCAAGATTGAAGAGAAGAACACTATTTTATTATTATGAAGATTTAACAACTCAATTTAGAGAATCCATAAACTTTATTTGTATTGTGAAATGACTAATTCTGATCAATAAAAAAAACTTGTGATATAGCTATATCAACAGCAAATCATCTCTTTGTAATACTCATCAGGGATCATAAAGCCTCCAATTTGTCGAAACTAAAAGATTAACTTTTTAAGTTGTTGCTTCAGTTTTTATGGTCATTAATAATGAAAGAAGGTGAGAACTCAGATATTTTAGAAAAAAACGGATAATTTAGGACAAACACCACTAACTGATATGTTCAATCTTATTGATAAACATCTTTTAGTGATTTGCTGTCTCATCCCCCCGACTTTGTCTAGTCAGAGCAGTCTGAGCAGAGGACCTCTAAATATTGGAGTAAAGAAAAATTTCTTAAATAACATAAAATTTGCTATTTTGAGATAATTTCTGGAATTATTGAATTATTTAGAGTAGATCTTATAAATCTATTATCAGCCGAAGTTTCCATAAAATGCAACAATCTATTATAGCTAATACTTACTTGTCGTAGTTTCCTTCTCATATTATGTCTAAATCTGATTTTTGCTCAAATAAAACAGACGGACATAGCTCGATCTAAAATTTAGATGTGAACGGTTTTTGTTTCTCAAAATTTTACTTCCATCTGAGGTTTCTCCAGTATAAATCACTTTCTGAGTTTTGAAGTCCAGTAGTGTTATTATCCGATCCCACGAAGCACTGGCGAGCATATCGCCGCTTGGACTCCATCTCACACAATAGATATCACCTAAGCACGATGATGATGAGCAAATAACAAATTGTTACGTGCGTGAATGTCACCGATAGTTTGAACAATTCTTGATTCTCGTTTGTCAAATACTTTCACATCCTTATCCTGACCACCTGAAACCAGTAAATTTCCATTGCTATGGCAAACATCAATCCAATAAGTGTGTTCTAGCATGTAAGAAAAGCTAAATCAGAGAAGTAGCAGAGAATATAAAAATGAAAAGAGTTAAAAAGTTGATCGTTTAGTTTGGAATACTGAGAATATGGCTCTCTTTTCAATGAATCAGAAATTTAAAAGGTATGAAGCCTCCTAGCAGAGGTAAAGTAAAAGTTTGTTGTAGTTACTCTCATCGCTTTCAATTTGAATCGGAATTTTCAAAGTGAAAGTTTTCTTTTCAACATCCAGGATATTTAGCTGTCTCCGATCATATTTGACGAATAATAAGGGCTCTTCGATACTCGTGCTCCATCTACAACGTCCCCAAAGATCTAAAGAGTAATTAATATATGAATGAAAAGAGAAATGATAAAATATTAGAAGAACAAGTGGTATTACAGGTCGTGGGAGAAGTGAAGGAAGATGTTGAAAATTTATAGATCTTCATCATTACCATTGTCGTTACTCATCTTCAAGTCCAAATGAAAGCTGTAATTGTCTGTGGCCACATCTGATATTAAGCATGCTCCATATTTGTCAATAGTTGCTGTAGTCTCTCCACTAGGATTAAAATCAAGGCTGGTGATGTAGTTTTCTAGATGAATTCCATTAAATATACAATAGGAAAATCAGTAATTACTCTCTTTGATGCTATATTGGGAGTGCCATCTCGAATTTCGATTGAACTTTACAATCTTATCAGTCCTCGATGTATCCAAATTGTACAACTGATAAGCAATCTTTCCTTCAACACACATTGCACCAAGAATGTATCTTCGTGGGTTATAGGTCACGTCTCCCCAGCCAACCACTAAATGAGTGTAGTTATGAAATCAATGTGAATGATAATTTTACTTCCAGATAGCTCTTCAGATGAATATATTTTCTTGACTTTCCCTTTCTGTGGGACATCAAATACCTCCAAATTGGCAGATATGTTCCAGCAGTGGTGAACAGAAATGAGTAATTCTGTGTTTGCAATCTCTTTCACATGCGCCCAACTTTCTTTTACAAGGAATTACCAAATTTGAGTCGAATATGGAAAGCTGAAAAATACCAAGACTGGTTTTGCTGACTCCATCAATGTTCGCGAACTCTTGCTTCGTTTCGAGTTCAACAATAGTAATCTTATTATTCTTCCATGAGGTCCAAGCAAGTAGTTTTGGTTTTGAAGAGATGTTTTCTATGAAAAAATACGAGATAAACGAAAGACTATGAAAATAGGAAGATGATACCTATGGTTGTTAATGATTTATTTGGAGAACCACTCTGTATTTCACCATGAAATTGTTTTTGCTTGGATTCCTCATTCGCAAGGTTGAATGAGCTTTCTTTTGTATTTTCCCGGTGTATCATTCTTTTGTTTTCTGTTGAATTGTTAGTGTTGAGAATTGAGAATGAATAAATTTTAATCTTTCTAATTAATGATCAGGATGAAGGTTATTAACAGGATGAAGGTTGAGTTAATTAGCGGGGTTCCCTCGCAATTATTGTCACAAGCAATTTCGGTATTTACCCTCCGTCATGATTTCATTCTAGAATCTATATATTTTGAGCGATCATGAACAAGTTACTAAGAGAGTTTCTAGCCAGTTTTTCGAAATTACCGATAAATAAATATCGTAATTAGCATTTGCAGACTTCATTAAATATGTGGGAGTCTCTCCTGGGTTTATTTGCAAGACCGTATTTACTTCAGAGTTATATAGTAAAGGCTTTTGAATGTCGTGATGCTATTTTTTATTCAGCAATGAAAATCATCTCTTATTTCGCTCCTTTCAACTATACAAATTTTGAAATTCTTCTTTATTTTGCAACAAATCTGATAAAAATTGGAAAGAAGAGAGTAAAGCAAATCTTCTTATTGACTGGTTTAGTATAGTAAAGGATAGAGCAAATTATTTAATTATCCTTTTTTTCTGAAAAATGCTTCAAGATAATATTAATAGTAATCATAATCTCGGCATATGATGCATTTATACAAAAACCAAGTAATATATGCCTTGCAATTCTCACAATGTAGGAATTTTTGAGTAAGAATATGCTTTTCACGTTGCTGACCTTAAAATGACGATGTCCTTCAAAAATCCAAAAGAACTACTATTTATTTCTCTTATGGAAAGAATCTTCTTGCTGGCAAGCCAGACTGGATAGGAGCAAATTTGAATCTGAGATAATTTAGATTAGATTTTAGAAAGATCAATACACTCTTAATTTAACAAAATGAGAAAAACTTTATATATCAGAGTGAATTAGAAGGTTAATTTTCTGAATTAAATTGTCAGGAAAAAGCTGAGAAAAAAATTAAAGATCTATATCTAATTCGAAGTTTAGGTTGCCTCTTTGTTTGCTTTCCTCCCAACAAGAGTATCAAAAATGGTTTCATGAGAATTCAGCAATCCGATGCTACGGGAGCCGAAAATTGGTTATTTAAGTAACTTTTTTTAAGGTTACTCAAAACATCCTTGAAGCACGGCAAATTTTTGTTTACTCCTGGTATTTCATCATGATCGAGACTCAAAAATAGCTAAAAGGAAAACCACGTTTTCTCTTTCCATAAAAAAAGTTTACCACTTAACTTTTTGCTTATTATTCTTTTCTGTCTCTTTTTGCATTGACATTCTGATCTTTCAGACGACACAGACTGGATATGCTTGCGAGAACGATGGAAACATATTGGGATGTGAAGATATTTGACAAACGAGAATCAAAAATTGTCCAAAAATTTGAAGGCATTAATGAAAGTACAATTTTTAATAAATTATTTCTGTTGTTTATTTCTTACTCTCTACATTGGATCAATTGCGTGAGATGGAGCCCAATGGCGATATGCTCGCAAGTGCTTCAGGTGATAAGACAGTTGCATTATTTGACCTCAAAGTTGGGAAAAAAGTTTATACTGGCAAGACTTCAGATGAGAGTAATTTTTTCCTGTCTTATGAATAACAACAATTCACGTTTAATTATTGGATTGGGCTATGTCCATCTGTTTCCTTTGAGCAAGGATCAATTTAATCAAAAGGAAGTGATAAGAAATCACTAAGAGGATAGCTATTCGCCCAAAATAAATAGTTCCCTTGTGTAGCAGATTTGTATGATACGTTTCTGTTACCTGGATGTTTTACAATCTAAAACTTCGAACTAAAAAAATTTATTGAGGATAATTTTCAAAAGTTATATTCACCAAGGTAACAGTGAGCCTCTTATTTCCAGACCAATACACGTTTCGATAAGACATCTTTTTTCAAGGTCACCAAATTTCTTAGATTCATTAAACAGAGATAGCTATTTCTGATGAGGTATCAGGCATGCTTAGTAGGGTATTTTCTTCACATTCATGGTGAAACTAAATTGAGAACAAATTCAAACATCAAGCTGTCTCTCTTATGTCTTTGATAACAAAGTTAAAATACCAATTTGAGGTCTCTTAACTGCTAATTACTGCACTGCTACTAACATAAAAAATTCATTCGGGCTTTGCTAGTACCTCTTTTTGTATTACTTCTTGGGGAAAAAGCCTGAAGAGAAGTGGAATAGGTAGGAAGAGTGTACTTTCTTCCCGAAATACAAAAAAATTAGTGATCATTAGCAGTGGTATCTCTCGCTCTCTTCTTTATCTTATCTGATGTAATTAATTAACTCTGTAGATATATAGTTAGTTAATTACTCAAGATTAGCAAGATTAAACTTTATTTATTCACGAGTCTCAAACCAAAGGCCATCAGAAAACATAAAATGCTTCCGAAAGTCATTGCACTGGAGGGTTCATCCAATCTCATCGATCAGGAATCAAAGAAAATGCAAGCCGAAACACTGAGTGACTATCCAAATAAAAAATCAGTAATCGTTGGTAATACTTTTTATTTTCATCATTCTCTCTCTCTTCATTCATCTTTTGTCTTTTTCAATAGAAGACATCACTTCAAAGCAAGAGCTAATACTTGCCTGGTCCTCATGGAAGAAGAATAAAATTAGAATTGTTGAACTCGGAAAAGAACAAGAGTTTGCAAACTTTGATGGAGTGAAACTCAAAAAGGGCTTTGGTATTTTCAGTTTTCCAAATTTTTCTCAAGTTTCAAAACTTTTCACCAAGACTCCGGCGGCTGGACACATGTGAAAGAGGTTGCTAATACAGGGCTCCTTGTCTCTGCTCACCATACCTGGGAGTCATCAGCCAATCTGGAAGTATTTGATGTTTCACAGAAAAGAAAAGTCAAGAAAATCTATTCATCTGAGGAAATTTCTGGCGGTAAAATAATCATTAATTGGTAAATCCATCTCATTTTTACATCCTGTCTTAGTGACTGGGCATGGAGATGTGACCTATAACTTACGAAGAAGGATTCTTGGTTCAATGTGCGTTGGACAAACAGCCTACCATCTTTACAGCTTTTCCATTACAGAGGATGGCAGTTCTGTAAAGCTCATCCGAAAATCGAGATGGCACTCCCAATATAACAGAGGATATAGTAATTAAATATTTATTCCTATTGTAGATTCGTTTTAACGTGGTTATCTCTAGGAAACTTCATAGCCGGCCTTGATTTTAACCCAACTGGTGAGACTGCAGCAACCATCGACCGGTATGGTACCTGCTTAATATCAGACATAAATACCCACAATTACAGCTTCCATCTTACAATGGAAATGAAATCGCAACAAGGTAATCGTCTTCATTCTTTTTCCCTTCTCCTACGGCCAAGTATAGCTGTTCTTGTTCTCTTAATTCTAGCAGAGATGTTTAAATTCCTCATTTTCTTCTAATTACACTTAGACGGTTATGCCCGCTGCAAATGGAGTATCTATCCTGACGAACCTATATTATTTATCAAATATGATGCTAGACAACTAAATATCTTGGATGTTGAGAAGAAAACTCTCGATTTGAAGAGTCCGATGCAAATGGATGAATGTAAATACAGTTATCCTTTCGTTTCTGTTTCAAAATCAAAAAAGAATCTTGTCTTCTCTTTTCAACCCGAAAAAAGAAAAGGTTGCATTCTTATTTCTTTTTCCTGTTGAAATAATCTAGTTCTTCTTACATGACGTTCTTTTTTCAGCTAACACGTATTGGATTGATGTTTGCCAAAGTAATGGAAACTTATTGGCTGTATGTGGTTCTGATAAGAATGTGAAGATATTTGACAAAAGAGAATCCAAGTTTGTCAAAACTTTTGAAGGCGTTCACGATGGTAATATTCTTTGACATATTTAGTAAATTATTTCTGATGCCCATCTCCTATTTTCTAGCTTTGATTCCATGTGTACGATGGAATCCAAGCGGCAACATGCTCGCGAGTGCTTCATTTGATACAACAGCATCAGTAGTGGACTTTAAAACTGGAAAAACGCTTTATACTGGAAAGACTTCAGATGAAAGTAGCACTTTCCGCACTTCTCAATGAAAGTGTTTTCATTTAATTGTTAGACCTCGCCATGTCTGTTTGCTTCCTTTGAAGAAAAATCGAAATCGATCATCAAATGAAAAGAAGACAGAGCCAAGAAGTAACTAGGAGAATGATTGTCAGCCAGAAAGTATAACATGAATCTTCACTGCTGACAGTGATTATATTTTGTCTTCCACTTGGATAGCAGGGTTTCACATGCATTAGACCTATTTGAAAACAAAGTTAGTAGGAATGAAAAAAATATCAAACTTATACAGGAAAACTCAACAAATTAGTATCAGGAACTTTCATGAAGGTTATTAGCAATAAGCGCAATACAACTTTATGAAATAAAACTTCTGATTGAAGAGATGTTAGAATAACTCCAATACATAATGTAATTTTAGAATTTGCCAATCAATATCACATTATAATTCTGGCACCCCACTCTGCAGGGAGAAAGCCGGAACCAAAGTCCCTAAGTTACATCTATAAATATCAAAACAAAAAAGATATAGAAATAAAACAAACTTTCATTTGATAACTTTTTCCTTGAAAAGTATTGGGCACTAATCACGCGCCCAAGCAAGGAGTTTAGTTTGGGTTTCTTTATTATCTGACTTTTGTAAATAGAAGCCATCGGAAATTTCCTTAGCATGACTTGAAAATAATACTTGAGTATTTTACAGACATCAATACACTAGTTTCGACGAAGTCACTAATAATTTATTGTTGCCTTCTTCAAGAATTTACCAAAAGAAGCAATCATTTTCGAACATTACATTATTTCTAAAGCTCATATAATCACTTTCTCTCTATCTCCTCGTGATCGTCGAATATGCAATTTAGCTCTTAAAAATAATTTCTCTTGAGAAATTCAGAGTTGTTGATCAGATTCGATTACAATCTTAGAGATCGCATGGAATTTCTAATTTCTCCATACTTTAATCAAAGCTCAAGCTCATAAGTGAATATTAGTTCTAATAATCAAATAAAAAAATTAATTTCAAAAGTGAGAAGTCAATGCTGCCAACAAAAGAGACAAAAATGATGATGATAAAACTATTTTCTCCTCTTTCGAGGAGTCAAAACCAGCCCACAGCGATTTTCAGAGTGATGATAATGGTGATCTGTCCCGCAAGACCATAAGAGCCGGTACTCGAAATTTTCTATAATTCAAGTCCTTTAATATTATGACCTCCTTATTTTCAGCTCTCCAAACCTGCTGATCGATGAATTATTGATCAAGCTTGGGATATTTCTCAATATTTTCATGTTGTTTTCCAATCCACATACTCAATTTCTTATAAATAACTTTTTTCTAAAATACTTCATATTCTTTTGGAATTAATAGAAGGATCCTCCTCCCAATTGGTAGCTTGGTGCTCAGACTTTAATAATCAGATTAGTATCATTGATTTCACATCGAAGCAGGAACATCTCAAATTCGATGGAGTCCAAATCCATGAAAAGAGTATTTTGTTAATAATTTAGAAACACCAATGATTTTATCAACACTAATATGAAATATTACATCAAGGTGGATCCTGGTCTCATGTCAAAGAAGTTTTTCAGACAAAACTCCTCCTATCTCTCCATCATCACTGGAGAAAATGCGCAAACCTGGAACTCTTTGAGATTTCAAGTAAAGCAAAGATCAGAAAAATTTATTCGTTTGAAGAAACTCGAGGAGGTCAACTACTATCTTCAATTTTCTCGTTTTTTCTCACACTGCTCTATTAAACAGTCGTAGGAAATGGAGATGTGACCTTTAATCCACGAAGAGGTTTGCTCGGAGCAATCTCACTTGAAGGAAAGATAGCTTATCACTTATTTCACATCGAATACGCCAGCTTCAGAAGTAACTATAGTGTGAAGTTGCTGAAAAAGGTGAAATGGCATCCTCAGTATTCTCGCCTACAAGGTATCTAACTAATCTTGTCATCTATAAAATGTTACCGTTAATAAATTTATGACTAGAAAATTGTATCTCTAGCGTTGATTTCAATCTTAATGGAGAATCAGTGGCAACCATTGATCGCTATGGTGTGTGTTTAATTTCAAATCTGAATACAGACCAATTTAGCTTCAATTTGAACTTGGAAAGCGAAGGTAGTCTAGCGTTCCAATTCGTCTCATTTCGATAAACTTCATTACTTTTACCCTGCTCAGTCATTAATGTTTCCTTGGATTACATGAATTTTATTATTTAAGCAAGCATTTACTGATTTTTTACCACTATTAGCTGGTTATCATCATTGCAGATGGACCACGAATGCCGAAGAGCCTATATTATTCCTCAAGTATGATCGAAACAAACTCAATATCTTGGATGTGGAGAAAAAACGACTCACTTTATTGGAACCAGTCAAAGTCGAAGAGGGAAGGCGTAATAACGTCTGAGAAGCAATATTGGCTCATTGCTTTGTCAATTATAGATTATACAAACTGGATTGATGTCTGCAAAAATGACGGAAATCTCGTTGCTTCTGTTGGAGACGACGAAAATATCAAGATCTATGATCGGCGCGTATTTGATATAGTCAAAACTTTTGAGAATGTCCACTCGGGTAGCTCATTTAATCAGATGATCTATATGGGACTTCTAATTCAAGTTACAACTTTAGGTAATATCAACTGTGTTCGGTGGGATCAAAATGGATATATGTTGGCAACTGCTTCCAATGACAAGACGATGAGAATCATAGATTTTACGAGTGGAAAAATCCTGTACTCTGGAAATACTCAAGACGAAAGTAAAGCAAATTGTTAGGTCTTTTCTTCCCTTTCAATATCTAGAACCTGCTATGTCTGTATGCTTTATTTAGAAAGTACACGGCTCATGAGACGCAGGAAAGAGATTAACATCAATGAGTAGAAGAATCAATACAACTAATTTGTGCTAATTGAGATTTTTGATAGAGTTTATTTAAAGTTAAACGACTTCTATTTGACAAAAACAAAGCTCCATTCCTCTAGAACTAAGATAGAAATTGGTCCCAAATATTATTAACGAGTTGTAATTTCTTATCTATTTCACAAAGCTCTTTGAAATCCGCAATAAGGAATTAAGGCGTTTCTGGGGGAGCGAAGTAGCCATAAAGAATAAACAACGGTAAGGCAATGAGAGCGCTTAGAAAATCAGAAGCTTTTCTGATTAGATTTGGGGTCACCAATGATATAGATGCATATTTAGTACACTTTACGTGCACATTTTGAGCTAACACGAAACGACTATTCAACTATGATATATTGATTTCACAATTTTTTCGATTCACAATGAGATGTTATGGACACTCTGCCCTGCCTGGAAGTAAAAGAGGCTGTTTCTAATTCATTTTTCATTCATTCTACTAGTTAACGAAACAAATTATGATAGAATCTCACTAAAATTTTTTAATACTCATCCGTTTAGCCTGGATCCACTGAATCAAGATAATCACACCATACAGACTATTTCCAACTTACAGAATACAATAAATTATGACATTTTGCTTTATCGAATATTGTAATACTTGCTAACTTCTAATTTGCTTGGGATTAATGAATTTCTCTTTGCTTTTCGAGAAGAAAAGTTGGCGAAGACCCGAAGTATTAAGAATCAAAAAATTGCTATCGATTGAATGCCTGCCAAGATCTTCACTTATATCACTTTACTGCCTCTCGATGGTGTTACTCTCTTTCCCGATACTTTCCCTTCGAATTCTTCTTTCAAGTAAAGCAAAGCGAGATTGTGCTCTCTAACAATTTAATGGAGCGTTTTAGTATTTAGAAACTGTGATTTACCTTCATCTGCGTTAGTTCTATGATAAAAGACCTTCTCAGACTTAAAATCTGGCAACTTTGTTATGCTGACGAAATATTCTATTAAAGAGATGATGAGGCCAGGTATTTCTTTTTGTTGATTGCGGCAAAATTTATGAGAATCGATTTGATAATTTATATATTCAAGGTGTCTTAAATTTAAATTTATCGGTTTTTACCTTTTATGTATATGATTTAAAGAGAATCTCTAATGAAAGCTAATTAACTAAGATGCCCTGAAGCAGCAGTAATTCTTTTATGGAAATGATGTTTCCACCCAATTATAATGATTGCATTCAAATTGTCTTTGTAATTCACTTCTTTTCTAACCTTTTTGGGGCCTGCTTCGAGCAAGCGCTTTAGCGATTCTTCTCGCTAGTATTGATATCTCATCTTCCTTACCCTTATTGGGTTCAGTGCGGTTTTTGAGACCAGCACTACTCAGCATTGCTTCCCAATTATCCAGAGCATCCTGCTCTGTCAAATTCTTACGAGGTTTGTATTTGTCTGTTGTATCATCTTTTGTCAGTGCGGTTTTTTTCGATAATCATGTTTGTTTTCTGGTCACCGGATTTGTTACTCTCGAAAGTTTTTGATTTTACTTGTTTCTCCTTTCTTGAACTTATTATTGTAGGAAAATCTTTGAACTGAGGTCGGGCTTGAGCATTACTATCTAGCATTCTTCCAACAAGCGACTTTAAATCATCTGATAACTGCATATCGGAGAGTATTCCCTTCAATGTTCTTACAAACAGTGCATTTTTCGCCTTCTCCATTTCTTTAAGGCTGATGACGTCTTCTTGAGGAATCCCATTCAGCTCAAGAATATTTAATCCCAAACTAAATATTTCCTTCGGACTGGGTCTGCTTGTCGACTGTGAAACAGTTTCAGTATGTTCCAATGCAGATTGAGAATCGAGCATAGCCGTGAGCCAATCTGCAAGGAAATATGTTCCTTCCCAACCTTTGAATTTATAGATACCTTGCATTGTCAGGATGGAGCTATAATCTTTGACGTTTATCTGTTCCGAGAGAAACCCAATCTCCGCGAGTAAATCTGATATCATTTCCTTGATGCGCAGAGGCTGATCTGGAAAAAAATTCTTCATGGGTTCTTTTTCTTCCTCAGCTGGCGACTGTTTAAAATCATGATAGCACAAGGGTAAATGCGGAAGAGTCGCAAATGCCATTTTCCTTTCGCTGATTTCGAAGCTATTTGTCATAATACATTCAGGAGCGAATGCTACAAGATGGATGAGTTCTTTGATGAAAAGGGAGGCTGCAAAATCATAATTCTGCAAAACAAAGTCAGACAATTGTCTGTTCAAAATCCTGACTGTATGCTTTTCGTCAGGAAAATTTTTGGATTTCCCTTCATAAATTGAGTATAGTGGAGAGTCTCAATGACGAGGCTCAGATCTGAATAAGTGAATTTGATATTAGGAGTGAATAGCGTCTCCTTTTTGTTGAGCATTTCAAGATTCGTTGAAATTATTGATACTTTTTATTTTAAATGATATACTTATGAGTACTTCAAACGAGATTAAATCTCCAAATTTTTCTAAGAGGGTGCTTTACGGCATAGAGACGGTTCTAATAATATAAACCTTGACCTTGCAATACCCAATCCGGCATCATGCAAATTTTGTTTGATATTTACTCAAATTAGTGAAAAACCTTTAGCAAGTATCTTGTAATTGGTGTAAAGCAACTATCTCCACATGATATGTTTGTATTTTTATCAGTAAATTGAATACAGCACCCCAAGTTAAGCTTTAACTCTGAAAACATACTGAAATTTCCTATAGAGATCAGTATAATACTTTTCTTTTGTTCTAAACTCATTTCGAAGTCAAAAGAAAAGTTGTAATAAACAGTGAATCTATTGAAAATAATCACGAAATTTAGATTACGTGTTATTTGCTTTATAGTCTTCTTTGAGACTTGTTAGGATTCCTATGTATTGGATTTTTGAGCTAATCGTTGAATTTTAATCTATGCCACTAAACTATATGCCTTAAGAATAGATTTGTCCGAACGGATACGTGAAAAATCTGCTACTTTTCGATGACCGATGCCACCAATGAACACTTCATTACACTCATTAATTTGAAACTCGAGATCAAATCTCGTTCTCTACAATCACAAAAATTTTTTGACACTAATTTCCTCATGCTAAATAAACTATATTACAGAGACTATAGATGCATTTTCGACGCGATGATGTGCAAAATTAACTCTTAAATGAGCAAGAAGACAAATCAACCAAATTAATTAACCGTCGATTGGAAGGAATCCTCCTAATTCTTATGCAATGAACATTAATGGGTGATAGGTTAGAATGTCTTCTAAGAAAAATTTTTTCAGCTGTTCAGAGCTTAACCTATGAATTTTCTGAGCTCTCGGCTAAATCTCATAAGATAATGAAAAATTCCTGTGAAAACTCTGAAAATATTCTTACTTGTACACTGAAACACGAAGAAGAGCTCCTTTCTTGAGTGAGGTCTTTGAACTTGATCTATCTACTTCGAAAATTCTAAACATTGAACCATGGTAATTCCGTATTTCTGTTGTTAACAGGTCCAACTGAGTATGATGACACATTTTTGTGCATTCTGAGGGCCAGATCGCAGACCAGACCCTACTAACCGAGTTCTTATTTTCAAGTTTCGGCAAAGTTTCAGTAATTTCCGAAACTTTTTAACGGAAACTCCCCCACTTCATCTCTATTTCATGAGAAGCCACGGTTATTTGCACTATTGGCATGATTCTTGGATAATTCATGCTGTTTTGGCTCATGGCAGATAATCCCTTATTTGGAACAACAAAATTAGAACGATATGAGAACACACTTATTTAATTTTTTTACGACCGTTTCTCAATAATCTGATTATATCAGAATAAGCTCAACAACAAAAATGGGAAACCAAATCGAAAGTAATTCTTCAACTAAAAAGACCATGAAAGTCGATGGTAATATCCTCCTATCTACTCCAGTTTTCTCTTTCTCATTGGATTGAAGAACGACTTCTTCTTATTATTCTCGAATATGAATGAATGAAGCTTGATCGGTTTAATTATTTCTATAGGACCTGTTCCAGGGCAGCTTCTCGCCTTTTGCTCACAAAACAACTTCATCGAGATGATAGATGTTGAGACCAAAAAAAAGTATCTTAGTTTCAATGGAGCTGCAACCAACATAAGAAGTAAGACTTGGAATTTTAAACCTTGACTGATTCGATGAAAAATTGGGAATAGCTGGCTTCCCTTGGACATACATTAGAGAAATACCAAACACAAAATTGCTTGTCTCTCTTCTACCAAAGCGTGAAGGCTATACCCCACCCATTATGGAGATATTCGACCTGTCACATCAAGGGAAAGTGAGGAAAATATTTTCATTCGAGGGTCCTGGTATAGGTGAGTTTTCATAAATTTTCTCTTCTTATCAAAATGCGGATTCATGAGACTGGAACAAATATCAATAACCTATATTATGACAAATCAAAGTAATTACATTTCTTCTCTAGGAGCTGGTCTGGGCGAAGTAACTTATAACGCGAGGAGGAATATTCTTGGCTCAATCTCCCATTTCGGAAAAATTGCTCTCCATATCTTCTCTATGGATAATTCCAGCTCTAATCAACATAACCCCACTATAAAGCTATTGAAGAAAGCAGCATGGGATCCACAATATTATACAACCACAAGTACGTTATTATAATAATCATTTACATTAGGCCCATAATTATTGCTAAAGAATTATTTATTATCTGACTTCTCAACATTTTTGATTTTTCGACAAAAACATTCTCTAATACATCTAACCAAAGGACTTCCCCTTACGAGCTCTGAGTTTGATCCAGAAGGAGAATCAATAGCAGCTGTGGACGTCGCAGCGATGTGTGTAATATCAGATATCAACACTACTCATTGCAGAGCCAGGGTGAAAGTAGGCAACCACGGAGGTATTATTTTTCCTGTGAGTCTTGCTGTTCTCAATTTAAAATCTGATATACTCAGGTGATTATAATCGTTGTAGATGGAGTACGAATGCTGGGGAGCCGATATTATATGCAAAGTTTGAAGAGAATAAACTCAACATAATAGACGTCGTGAAAGCCATCTCGATTCTGAATGAACCGATTACTCTAGGCCGCCCTTGTAATTTCAACAAAGAAATTATTCGTTGAAACTGCTATAATTGAATGGTATAGACTCCATAAAGTATTCAATTGATGTCTCTCCGACCAATGCGAATTTACTTGCCACATGTGGAGAAGAAAAAGCTGTCTTGATTTATGATCGACGGGAATCAAAGATAGTAAGAACCTTTGAGAAAATACCTTCAAGTAAGAAATATCGAGTGTAACCTTATGGAAAACGATCGTTTTTGGGATGTTTTAGATGTGCATTATTGTGTAAGATGGAGCCCAAGCGGAGCCGCATTAGCAGTTGCTTCATCGAATCAGACAGCAAATTTGATTGATTTTGGGACTGGAAATATCATCTTGACTGGAAAAGGCACTGATAAACCTCCGTTAGAGTTACCAGAAGAACCAGTTTTGCATGAGGGACCCTGGAGTGGGATACCACCAGAATACAGGCAGCCAAGAAATACTGGTAACGATTTAGAAACTTAAACTTTATCGTTATTTTGATCTGATTAGAGAGTCGAATTATGTCAACATGCCTCATTTAAGCAGCTGCTGATGACTCATGAACAGAGTACGGATAGCTAAAATTCATCGGGCAGACTTGATAAGAAATGAACAAATCCTTGAATCGGATCTTTGATATCTGTATCCTTCATTTATTCTATATATTTGAAAACACTAAGAACATATTATTAATTAATCATAAAGTTCTTATATGGTTCATTATTTCTATACGTTGCCAATAATAAATCAGAGAAATAGAGATTATGAAATATAGATTATTACTCTAAAACTATTATCTTTCTTGGATGAAAAAGTTCGTCAACATAAAAGAAAAATGGAAAAACAATAAATTCGAGTTGATTTTCTGTTTGTTTTGGCGTATAACATTTTTATTCCCGATCAAATTTTATAATAGATAACCTTAACTCCTCTCTCTCTTACATTTGTTGGTGGAGCAAAATGAGGGTTCTTTATACATTTAGTACAGATGAGTATTATTTTTCAAAATTTCAGAGATTTCTCGTAGTGTGGCTTAATGCGACCACTTATCAATAATTTCAGTCCGGTTAGCTTTTCTTGGTTTAACTTTCGTCATTCTTGTCAATTGCTACACCTCTAGATGGAATTAGCGTGTTCAATGAGAAAAAGTGTTATTGAAAATTTCGTCTGCAATTTTCAAACGATCTGTGAGAAAGCCTTCGATCTGATAATGATGCCTCAACCCCGCATCATAATTCATGCTTTTTGTTGTATTACTCAAAATCGAGCTTTCATGGTTTTTCTAAATTTGGTCTATAGGCAATAGTAGCAATCAAAGCTTACATAATCAGTCTTATTCTATATTGATGCAGGAAAAACAAGTTTTGTCCTGAAAAACCCAACTGGAAGTCCTTCGAATTCAAAATAACTCAAGTTCCTGGGGTCCGATCTCCATGCATTTATGTGGCAGAAGAATTCTATCTCGATTGTTGTAAATAAAATATAGAGAGATAGGTGAGCAATTCAAATTGCCTGCAAATTTGACATCTGCCTTTGCTCCCAATTAATTAAATTTAGAATCTGACAAATCTGAGCTGATTCAGATTTTCATCTAAAATTGAGACTGATAATCATGTAACATTTCTGACTCAAATCGTTTTAAGAATTATGCAATTTTACCGATTCAAAACTCGAGGAGGCAAAGCTTACGGCAAACGGCTCTCGCTTTGACTCTTCAGCAAAAGACTACGAAAACAAATCGGTAATGGTTCACAATATCTTTGGATATTGCATGTATCAGTAATTAATGTGTTGCATTGACTGCATTGAATTTCGTTCACTTTCTGATTTCCTCTAACTGGATCTAAATAGAGTTTAAACCTTCTCAACTGCTAGCGTGGTGCTTTTTCAGAAGTAATCATATCAATTCTGTAAATCTCGAGACGAAGCAAACGCGCTAATTTTGAAGGAGTTACACTCAAAATCAGGACGGTGTCTAATATACTACCTGTTACATCGCTGTAATAAATCTTCATTAAACCGATGGATGGACTGCCTGAAAGAGATCGAAAATACAAATTTTCTGTTTTTCTCTGAGCCGCGAGACTAATAAGACTGTTCAGATGGGGGATATTTGATCTTTCACAACCAGACCAAACAAGGAAATATACTCATTTGAGGAGGCATATGGAGACAAGTACCCGAGGCTATTATTTATATATATTGCTAGGCTTTTCAAGAGATAATTTATAGACCTGTGCTACATTGATTTGTAATCTATTCTATAATATTCATTACATTTTTAGAAGCAGGACACCGAGATGAGAACTTTAACAAACATAGAAACTTGCTTGGCGCAATTTGCATTGGCAGAAAAATTACCTATCATATTTTCAATGTCGATACTTATCCCTCCAAGAATGATTCTGTAGCGAAACTTTATCGGAAGACTAAAAGACACTCTCAACACAGCACTCGTATAGATACTTTAGAGTTCTTTTTTCATTTTTTATAGCTTTTGTTTCTTTAGATCGAAGGCATGATTAAGAAAATTAATTGAATCACGCACACTTAAAATTTTATCTTTGTCAACAATCATGGAATCAGCCGCCATTGAGTTCAAGCTTGTAATTGTAGGTGACTCTGGAGTTGGAAAGACCACCTTCATCAGAAAACATACTGCTGATGATGCCGATAGGAAATTTATTGGTATTTTCTTCATCTTAAATGAAAGATAAACCATCTTTTCCTCAAAGAAGCAGATTCCATTGAAATAACTAAGGTGACGAAGCTCACAAATAAAGGACCGATTAGTTTTCGTATATGGGACAAGGCCGGCGAAGACAAAGCCGGAGGACTGTCTGAAGAAGATCTTATTGGAGCTCATTGTGCAATCATTATGTTTGAAGTCACTAAGAAAGAGAGCTACGAAAGCGTACCGAAGTGGTACAAACACCTGAGAATGGTTTGCGAGGAGGATATTCCCATTGTTATAGTTGGGAATAAGGTTTTCTTATTTTTGGTGGCTAAAGGCAGCTTGATTAATTTGAGTAGGTTGATATTCCAGAGCGAGAGGTCAAAGCCAGAGAAATAACTTTTCACAGAAAGACAGGCCTTAACTACTACGACATATCGACAGTTTCTGGTTATCAGATGGATAAGCCTCTATATTGGCTATTTCAAATTCTGCTCGGGTAACTATTTTGTATTCAGTGTATGTGATCTATTTCATTAGAGACATTAATATTTCCCCTGCTGATAGTAAGCCGACGATTGAAGCTTCAGTAAAAATATGTGATTTCTTTCATGAATCCAATGTTTATCTAGCCGTTCCAAACCTTTTCTGGGGGGTCCAACTCCCTTTATTATAAGTCTGGTCCTTCCTCTAATTTAGATGAGGTATAAAAAAGAGTCCTTTATGAATTAATTAGTTGTCCTAGTCCAACAAAGCAACGGACAGTTACTTGAACAAACTCAAGCAGAGTGAGGGAGAAAATTCACAAGACGTTCTTAACAAAGAAGACTAATCTCATGCGGTACAATCCTCTTGGAACGATTCGGAAAAATAGTGAAAACCATAGCATGAAAAATTATAGAGTTAACTAAACTAAATTGCAAACTTGAACCATAAAAATTGTTCTCTTCTTAATAACTGCTTCAATTGTTACTCATTAAAGTTCGCTTCTTGGCTCGTTCCTACTTCTCAATGCGTAATATTGAAAGTACCCGTCAATAACTCATTAATTTCTAACAAACATTCGTAGCAGCTCAAGATTATTGGAATTCACTTTTCAGGATTGATAATCGTAGCAACAGCTTTATGAATTATGTTGTACTTATTGCTCTCATGATTTTGCTGTAAGAAGTCATCGAAGTTTCAATTTTATTTATTGTTCTCAAGTTAGAGTATTCGTAATGCATTTTCTGATTAATGACTTTGATGTCTTATAGGTTTCTCACCGTCGAGAATGTTTAAAGCTATTATTTATGAAAAATTAAACTCATTTGCTCTTCAAATGAAATAAAACACAATGGCTCTCACCTATTCGTAAAACACACAATACTTTGTTGCTTCGACAAGACGATAATAGCTCAATACCCTGCTGTAGTGAATTCAGCATGAACCAATCACAGCTCAGGACAAGCTTCAATGTAAAGGACTCTTTCGAAACTTTGCATTGTGAATTCGTGTAATTGATTTACTTCGCATCTCGCTCTTACGCTTCCTCATGCAAATTACTGTTTGGAAGCGGTTTAGTGACTCGAATTAAGTCACTAAGCTGATGGCAATTAAGCAGTTGGATTTATTCACAACAATTCTTACTGATCACCATTACTTCGCAGTTTCATTTGTCAACTCATTTTTAATTGAGAAACGACTGATAATTTGATAAGTTTTATTCCACAAATATCTAACTATCCGTTTCACGGTTCAATTAATATTTCTCTCATCAAAAGCAGTCAACTTCGGATCACCTTTGATCGCTCGGATTTCTACTGATGCGGCAAGCATAACTGACTTTCAGTACTTCATGAGGTATAAAACCCTCCTCCACCGGCCCATAATTAATAGCATAATCATATTATACAACTCACAAAGCAACAAGCAATAATGGCTGACTACGACAAGAAAGTCAAATACGCGCAACTCGGACAATGGAATCTTATAAAGAAACTCGGTGCCGGTGCAACTTCGAGAGTGTATCTCGCTTATGATCCAATGACAAAGAAATCTTGTGCCATTAAAGTCCTCAAGCGAGTTGAATCTAAATACATCGACATGGTCAAGAACGAAGTCAAACTACAATCAAGCCTTGTTCATCCGAATATCCTCGGAGTCCAAGACTTCCACGAGGCGATTGTGCTGACTGACGCTGAGGATAAGGTCCAAACTGTGACAGCTATTGTCCTAGAGCACGCACGTGGAGGAGATATCCTTAAGCTTATCGACAGCATTGGGATCTTCCCAGAACGTCTTGCGAGAACCTATTTCCAGCAGCTGATTGACGCTATTGAGTACCTTCACAAAAATGAAGTCGCTCACAGAGACATCAAGCCTGAGAATATCATGCTTGATGGGGATTACTGCCTTAAGCTCGCTGATTTTGGCTGCGCGAACAAGTATACTGGCAGAAAATATTTCAAGACCCCTGCTGGCACATCGAAATACTTCCCTCCAGAAGTGCACGCAGGATTAAACTATGAAGGAATTGCTGTTGATCTATTTGCTGCGGCTATCGTTGCTTTCTGCATGGCGATTGGCCATATGCCGTTCTCAAAAGCGGTGGAATCTGATTCACTGTATGGGCTTCTTGTGGGAGGAAAGTCGAAGCATTTTTGGAAGATACATGAGGAGATTCTGAAGGAAAGCAGTGAAATGAAAGGGATTAGCTCAGATTTGAAAGATCTGATGACGAAAATGCTTGATCCTAGCCCTGTGAAGAGAATGACGATTGAAGAAATCAAGAAAAGCGCTTGGTTTAAAGGCCCTAAATTGGATAAGGCTGAGATTGTTGCTGCTATCAAAGCTAAAGGAAGAAAGAAGATTGCGGCTTAAATTCGCGATGAAGTAAGTTACTTTCTGAATTTTATAAAAGAAATGGCAAATTATATGAGTAATAAAAGGTTTTTTTAAAAAATAATTATTAAAATGGTGAAGCATGCTAAAATATCTGCTATTATTGATGTGTATTTCTTTGTTTATCCATATTGTATTTGTTTTTTCACTTGTTGATAGAATGTACGAAATTATAATTATCAGTGACTAATGACATAATTTTGGGTTATAGCTGGTTGAAGTGTCTATCTTTTGTAGGATCTGCTTCCTTCCTTTGAGACTTTTGGAGAACTTAAAAGCATGTATCGTTATAGGGATGCAACCCACTCTTTGATTAAATCCTTCCGCCCTGTAGTAAGGTCAAACGATATGGAGATCTTCGATAGATACTGTTCTCTGAATTTCTAGTCTTTCGATTTAAGAAGAGCATATTCGATGCTTAATTTATTACATAATGCTTTCAGTTATCTTATTGAGAATTTTGTTTTTAAGCAAAGGAAAATATGCAAGGATGATGATGTATGCTAAGATAAAAATCTCAGGATTTGATTGATTTACATATGAATTTAGAATTATTTTCTGATAGCAAAAGCGACTATGCATTTGACATCTGTGTGCGAAGTATTACATTTGATATTGAAGATTTGGGCTCAAAAATGAGTTCCCTTAGTATATAAAAAAATAACACCTCTAGTTTTTATTCCTCAAACTCTATCCATCCTGGCTCTTCTGAAAGCGATCAGTTTTCTAGAGCTATCAAACTCTGTCTTAGACAAAATCTTCTTGCAGTTTGGACAGCTCTATTTATCAAAAATTAACCGAATCAATGGTCCCATTCTAATACAAATATAAGTTTTACTTGATTTTGCTTGAGCCAAGCGTCAATGCACTGAGAATGAAATATATGATTACACATGGGGATCATCCTGCATATACTTCCTTCGATGTATTCGTCAAGACAGATTGTGCAGCTATTGATGATGCAGATTATGAGAATTCAATCACCATACATAGAAATGCTTTTCCTACCTTTTCTGGTGATATGCATGCGGAATAGAATCAAACCTCGTGAGAGGCATATATGCGTCTATATCTACAATAGGGAGTAGATTAGGATCTTCAACTTGAACTTGGGTTTGAGTTTGGACTTGGGATTGAACTTGGATTTCGACTTGAGTTGGGACTTGCTGCTCTACACGGTGGGTTGGACTTTGCCACCATTGCGTAGAGCGAGTAACACTTGGTAGACATTGCATCTTTAGCCATAGAGCTTGAAATTATTCAGGTCACATTCAATGATGAGAAAACTCACAGCAAAGGAGGCAAATTGCAAAGATTATAACCACTCCGCTGAGACCGCCAATGATACTTACAAGTACAATAGTACCTAATTTGGAATATCCACCTGTTGCTATTAAAGATATAAAGGAGAAGTATAATGCTCTTCACTTACTCGGTTGATTGGTGTCTTTTAATAGTAGTGAATAATTGAAAGTTACTTCAAACGCATTGTTATTCTCAACAGCTTTGGATTTAGGTTGGAAATTGTTTCAATCGAAGTTTGAATACCAAAAATGAATGTGTCTCTTTCAGACGAGAAATTGCCACTTGTGATTGTAATCTCCTTTTTGGTCAAGTAATAAAACGGAATTTCTTGCTTAAAATCATATCGCCCAGAACTCGGAGGGTATGCAACTCCATTCACACTTTGTTTTCCTAGAATATAAAGTGTTCCTTTGCCTTTTTCAATCTCCAGGTTGTAGGTGGAATTATCTTCTTTTTTATGAGTTAGCATTACAGAGAAGTCGAAGTTTCATACTCGGAGGAAATATTTGAAGGTAAACTTTTGCTGCTGATGAAAGTGTGAGAGTGACCTGGCTGCTTGTAGGTATTTCAGCTCCTAATTTCAGGTTATTTTCAGCCATTTTGCAGCAGCATTTGCTCATTACTTATTGAGCAATCATCATTAATAAACCCAGAGAAACAAGTGCATGTTCCTCATGATTAATATTTTTACTTTAAAATAAATGAGAAAGAATAATCAAACCTGTGGTCGAGTTGCAATTTCCATTTTCGCTGCATCCCTGCGGACATGTCAGAGTAGCTAAGTTTGAAAGGTTATTTTGCAAAAAACTCTCGTTTCTGTTACTTGTTGCAGTGATGTTTAATGTGTATTGCGTGGTTCCTGAGTACGGTTGCGAATCGAACAAATACACAGCAAAGTAGGTGTTAATATTTGAACTAACATGAAAAGAGTTTGTGTGGGATGTTTTCGATTGTGATTGAAAATCACCTCGTCGAAGAGGAAGATTCTGCAGTAGAATTTTCTGTCAAAACATCCGAAGGACTGATTTCGAAATGATGGTAGTTACTATTTAGGTGGTATCCTTTTTTAATATGAGAAAAGGATTCAAATTATAAGCCAAGGGAAGCTTTACCATTAAAGTCGAATTGGACGGAATCAAACGTAATTTGGAGGTTACTATCATATGTCATGAGCGGAGGACTACCGATCTTGTAGGCAAAGAGAGGAGCAACAGCGTGATCTGAAGGAGTGCTAGTGATATTGAGATCCACAGTGAAGGATATGTTGCTCATTGTGTTGTCAACTTGCAATTTGTAAAACTGCGCGCAGCTGGTTTGAGAATAAGTGGAAGTAGAGCCTATAGTCAGGGTTTCTGGACTTGCAGAGTCATCAACCACTGAAGATTGATATTTTTGGCAGTAATAATCACCAGGATTTGCATTCGACTTGTTTACATTCTCCAATATCCCATAGGTTTGGAGAGTTGAAATTCCTGTGGTATAGGTGCCATGGCAGAGACAGTCTAGCACCAGCAAAGTGAAAAAGAGTAGACAGAAGGAAATTCTCATTAGGAAAAAGTTAACTACTGTTATTAATTATAAAACTCAATGTAAGGAGTTTATATATCGAAGAAAATTATAATAGTTCTTCGAGATATTGCTAACATTAGATCAGTTTATTTTCTGATATCGGAGAATCTAAATCAACGGTCGAGGCTGAGTCCTCAATCAGATCACAGGTTTCATTAGTTTGAACTGAACTCACTTCGTGCCAAAAGCTATTGTTTTCCAGCAAAAGGTAGTCCATAGCGTTTTTCTAACGAAAAAAAGTGTTTTCGAATTCTGACGAATTATCAGATTTCATTAAATTGTAAGAACAACGATTTATTACTTCAGAACAGAAATAAAACCGAGCTTCGATTCAGATAATTTCAAGGTTACTACGAGCCGCCTAAGGTATAAAAATCGCTTTATTTCTACTTTTCTGGTATTAGCCAAGTTTTTCTGCCATTGTCGAGGAACAAGCTTGATTGATGGAGAACCGAATATCATGAGAAACTTATCCAGATTAAGCAACTTCAAGAATAAGACTCATATTTAGTCTTATCATTAGATAACTTAGTAGTAGATGTGAAATATTCAGGCAATAAGGGGAAGGCTCACTAATATCATCGTACACTATCACCGACGCTATTGCGGGCGGAGCCATAGGCAAGTATTAAATTTCTCAATCATCTTCATTTATGATAGGACAGCTCTTATTGGCTTGCTCTATCAATGATATCGCCCAAAGACGAGAGCAAAGCCAGAGCAACCGCAAAAAAACAACCTACAGCTGTCCTTACAAATAGCAGATACTTTTCTGTCCAGAAATTTGGTTCTATTTTACAGAAAGAACACCCAACCAGGTGATGAATAAAAATTGGTCCACAATAAAATTTTGTTAATGATCGCAAACGTAAGATTTGTACCGTTTGCTTTGAAGACAGGGTGGTATACTTATTCAATCATATCTTTCATTCTGAATTTAATGAAAAATGGCTTCAGGCCAATTCAGTGCAATGCTTATATCTTGATGAATGAAAATTAACAACTAATTAGATATGTCCTATCTGTAGAAAAAACATAAGCAAGCAGCGACTAGAAAGCTTAAAGGGATTTCTCAAGCAACTACACTACAATTTTGATAACATAAGTTGCATATCTTATTCTTATTCTTTTCGAAACATGCAATTCAAGAAAAGATACTTAAAAAGTCTAGAATAATATGGATATGGTCAAGAGGAACTGTCGTTTTCGCTTCCTTTCTTCTTTTTATTTTGTTAATTTGAATAGTTGGAGTGATAATAATGTGCGATCATATTCTGTTTTCTGGATGGAATTCAAGGAAGAGAGGGCTACAACACGATCGGTTTTATAGGTGCATCATTTCAGTCATCAGAGAAAATCGTAATAGTTCATCAAGATATTGAGAACATTAGATCGGTTTATTTTCTGATAATCGGCAAATGTAAGATCAACAGCAGTCGATACCGAGTTCAATCACATATCAGGAGTCATTGATTTAAGGTTAACTAAATTCGTTTCAGAGGCCTTCTTCTTCAGCACAATCAATATTTTGCTATGGCATTTATCTAACAGAAGAAAAGAGTTAGAATTCTGATAAATTATCAAATTTCATTAAATTGAAGAACCCCTGTTATTCCTTAAGAACAGAATCAAACCAGATAACGATTAAAATAATTTTAATTTCAAGAGTTACTACGACTAGCTCAAGGCATGAAAGCCACTTTATTCCTACTTTTCCTGGTAGCAGTTGAGTTCTTCTGTCTCTGCTGCGGTCAGAGAACTATTTTTTGTAATCGATAACTCATCCTAAGTTGATTTGCTCTGAACATTGGATAACTTAGACAAACCGAGATACTCGAACAAGAAGGATGAAGGTTCCCCAGTACCATCGTACGTTATTATTGGTGCTATTGTGGGAGGAGCCATGGGTAAGCATTATATTTCTAAATCATCTGATTTTATGCTAGGGATGATTGCTCTTGGCTTGCTTTATAAATGGTATCGCCGAAGACTGGCTCTAAGATCATTACAAAGATGGAGGCAACAAAATCCGCAGCAAGAACATCAAGAACAACCTCGAGAGCAACCTATAGCTGCTCTTTCAATCAAAGATATTGTCAATGAATATATGCCGGTTACAAAATTTGGTTCAATTCCACATAAATATAGTCAAAACAAGTAATTAATCACAGTGGCCCACAGCATTTTGCTAATCTTGGATTCCGCAATAGTTGCACCATTTGCCTTGAAGATTATACTGAAACCAGCGAATGTAGAGCAATCTGCTTATGCAATCATATATTCCATTCGGAATGTATTGAAAAATGGCTTCAAGCTGATCAAGTAAAATGGCTGATATTTGGATAAGTGCAAAATAACAATAATTAGAAATGCCCTGTTTGTAAACTGGAAATCACAAAAGAAGAATTTGAAAAGCAT
>ENA-UOUE01000488-UOUE01000488.1-compost-metagenome-genome-assembly--contig:-NODE-488-length-31639-cov-8.528959_pt1 | contig 31639 bp, 20 predicted proteins | sample MGYA00238146_ERZ747223 | MGnify/ENA primary metagenome ERZ747223 (study PRJEB28781, sample SAMN06268865) | compost metagenome | isolation source: single cell | place: USA: California, Emeryville, Joint...
TGGGAGTTCAAGACCATTTCTTACAACTAATATTCAAAAAGTAGTTTATTTAGCAAAATCCTAATTGAATAGAAATCATGATCCCAAGATGATATGTCTGCCCAGACCTTGTCAGGCGTAGTTGAAGCATTTATCACAATTTCCTCAGAAGGAGCTCCAAGCAACGAGGTCAATGCTTCGGACATCCACCCAGATTCAGTGACGCAGTAATTCCCATACAGCTTCGCCCATGCTTTCTCGAGGATCATCGTCCATAATTCGTTCCCCTTCGGACTAGAGAACATTGGTTTTCCCCATTGATAGCAAGGGAATCTGTCATCAACGATAATTTCTTGAGGAATCCCCATATTGTAGAAAGTCACTGAATATACTCCATTGGGGTTCGCTTCCTTCGTATTGAAGATTTTCATCAATCGTGAGGGGAATTCAGCAATAGAAGCCATAGAACTCAAGAAATAGCACACACCAAGAATTCCCTGTTGGATATCGTTGGGGTCTATACCATCAAATACCTTGATTTCTGAATAATCATCAACTTTCAAGAATTCGTGAGGTCTCAGCCACTTTGCGGTCTTGTAATATTTCTCATAATTTGGATTCGATTTGTTCACGCAAATGGAATCAACATGAGCAGGGAATTCCGGATCTTGATAGACCTTTGTTGTGCCTTGGAACTGAGCAAGTATTGAAGGGTATTTCAACGTAAGAGAAGTCGAAGTCTGATTTTGTTGGAGTTTGTAACTATTGATCACATCTTCAGCCGTCCTGTTGGCTCTCGTGATTTGAGTTTGCAGTTTTACAACTTCAATTGAAGTTTTTTGATCCTTTCCATCCGATTTAAGAGTTCCATTTGAAATAGGTTTTTCGATTCCTTTTGAAATAGGCTTATCATTTCCATATGAAATCGCCTTCTCGTTTACCTTCAAATTAGGTTTTTCGTCATTTCCTTTTGAAATGGGCTTTTCTCCATTTCCTTTGGAAATAGGTTCTTCGCTCTTTCCATTTGAAGTAGGCTTTTCATCATTTCCATTTGAAGTAAGTTTCATGCCTATTGCATTTGAAATAGCTATCATTGCAGTCTGTTGAAGCTTTGCCAGTGCTTGTTGTTTAGCAAGTAACGCGTTTTTCAAACTCTCGCTGGGTTGATCCTTTCTTCCAAACATTTGATTCAGGATATTCAAGCAGGTCAAACTTTTATCCTGAGCAATCTGGAAAAGATTCAACCCCTGATTATTTGGCCGAATTATTGGCAAAGTCATGCTAACTAGAAGAAGTGCAACAAGTGCTTCAGGAGCATCATGTAATGCAGCAACCATACATGGAATATTTCCATCAGAATCGGGTATTAACAAGTAAAAGGCTGTTTTACCAGGTTGTACTTGGTCAATAAACTGAAGAATAGCTCTGATAGAATTGACACAGTTCTTCATAGCAGCAAGATGTAAAGCGGTTTGGCCGTATCCTGTTTGTCCGAGACTTGCGTTGGGTGGAATTTTAAACTTTGAAAACACTTGAAGTACAAGCCAATGATCATTCTTGAAGATTGCATTTCGAGCTTCGGCAATTGCAATCGCATTATTTTCTAATTGGATGTCCGGGTGTTGATAACTTCGGACTTCAAGTTGCGGTCTCATTAGTGGTGGATTAGATTGTATGTTTGAGGGTTGATAACTTCTAACTTCAATTTGCGGTCCCATTTGTAGCGGATTAGATTGGATGTTTGAGTGTTGATAGTTTCTAACTTCAATTTGTTGGGTCATTTGTGGTGGATTAGATTGGATGTTTGGGTGTTGATAGTTTCTGACTTCAATTTGTGGTGTCATTTGTGATGGATCAGCACTATTTAAGGGATTTGGCTTTCTCACTGGAGTTACGATACCAGTCTGTTTGCTCGTACAGCCGCCCATATGTGGAAAACTGCTCAAAAAAATTAAAAAAATAAATGATAAAATCTGCGTAGAGTTTTTAATTCAGGATCACTCACCGTTTCATTTCTCAATTATGGGAGCAGACTTAATTGAGGGATTGTGGTTGAATTGACAAGAGAGTGAATGATTCAGAACCAAAAAATGACATTCTACGAAATTTTTTTGAGGTTTTTTAATTCTTATTTTTAGGATCTTCGATAGTTTGAAGCAGAGCGGGTCAAATACACTAAATCTACCAGCAAATTGCGGTTACGTGATCTTGAGAGACACTGAAATTAAAAATAGGCTGACTTTCCTTACAAATTTAATACTGTAAGGGTCGGCTGCTGATCATTCTTCACAGTTAATATTGTAATGCTGTTGTAATTTGCTCTGAATAAACTCTTTTCAAAGATTCGAGCATTTTTCGAATTGGAGTGTGAGATTTCTGAGATGTATTCTTAGATTTTTGGATTTTTGAATAAAGCGAGCGATCTAGTGGTGATACTCATGAGATGATGGAGAAAAAAGAGAAAATGTTTTGATGTTTAATGAATTATCTGAGATCGGACTCACCTCTATCTACTAAGTTTTTCGGATCATAAATTCAATCAGCGCTCAATGCTGCTATCCAGGAGAAAGCATTAATTTTTGATTCTTAATATAGGAATGCAATAGGTGAGAGTGTTATGAAAAAGCCATCTTACACTTCAAAGTGTCAAAAACTTACGTGCTATCCACTATTGGTAACATTTCATAAGCTAAGATCAAAGAACTTTGCTGAATGTACAGTTTGTTTTTAAAAGTACTATTTATAATGCAGACAAGATGATTAACTACAAAAACACCAAAAAAAAAATCATTCCTCAATGAGCTTCATCCTTTATTGATGATGAATACTATAAATGCATCATCCAAACAAGCCTAAAATTTACCATCATGCAAAGAGCTGAAAAAAAGCAATGGTTACTTTCAGGATAACTTCAGAAGAAAAAAATTAAATTCAATATCAAGACTGTCATCAGACAGTCAATCTAATATTAAATTGCGAGATAGAGTAATGTGGTAGTTTGAGTTATGAATTAGTGAGGTTTTCATTAGAACTTATATATATGTCATGTCAGAGTGTCATTGTCGGTTCTCAACTTCTTTTGTGAACTATTCATACGCTTGAAACCCACTTCTATCAGACCAGTCGTAGAATTTGGACCGTCATTATTTGACTCGGCAATTTTTTCGTCACTGGAATCTAAACTTGAAAGTCGCTCTTTTTCAGATGGTTTATCTAGGCCTGTAAGACTCTTTTTAATTCTGAGGATTGGATCATCGAGACTGTAATAGTTTTTCAACGAATTGAAAACGTTGTTAGATTTTCTTTCATTTGCAACAAAAATTGTTTCATTTGTTCTTTCTCTGTTCAAGCGAATGAGTTCAGATGATCCTTTGCGATTCTCAGAATAAAATTTTATTAAGTTTTTCGAGACTGAGCGCACATCACCAAGCTATAGAAGAGTGAAAGAGAGTTACTGACCCTGAAAATCTCTAAATTTTTCTTACCTGATTTAAGAATTTTAGAAAAGGTATCAAGTTAAGTAGCTCTTGATCTGATAGGTCTCCATCGAATTCTTTGATAATAATTCCATTATTTGGCTGATGTTTCATTTGTAACGGGCAATCCTAGCAAAAAAAATGATTAGTTTTAATTCCTCGGGCGATAGGGTTATTCGTACATCGATGAATATCGTGGTCTCAAGAGGATATCCTAACATAGAGAGCTTTTTTATGTGAAGGTCCTCTGTAATTTCGCAGGTGTACTTCCTTGAGTAGATCGCGCAGAAAAGATTCACAATGCCCAGGGACTTGAGTACTTTACCCGCATACTGATTCACGGTAATGTGTCAGATCAATTCAAGCGAGAATTTTACTTCTTTATCTCCACTAGTATAAATACAAAGATTGTACATTTGGCCCATTTCAGCTAAAAATTCTTGCAATCCCGGACGAGGAATCGCATACATCGTCGTCATTTCCCCATCGATCGAAATCTAATGAATTTGCAAACTTATATTGATGAGGACAGTAGGAAAATACGTCTAGCGGAGAATGAGAAACACTCGGTAAATCAACACAGACTTTTGTGAGTGTTCCATCGAGATCAAGTATCAGAACTTTCTTGTTCTATGTAAAATTCGGTCATGAATAGCTGGGAAGAAGATGATTACATGGTCAAATTTTGGGAAAGTATTGCCATTGTCACTCCGGAAATTCGCTGATGTCTCAGTTGATTGAAAAATGGGAACAGAGTTTCTTTTGTGTTTGAAGAGTGAACCAAAGGGGTAATTGCAAACTTACGTTTTCTGAGTCTTGAGTCGAGGGAAGAAATTGAAGCAAAATTTTTGATTGGAGCTAAATTCCAGTAACAAAGTGTTTGCCATTTAGGTTTACTTTTTACGGTTGCCGCCTCGATTTTTTTCATTTTTTTGTCGTACTTCCATTCAATTAATGACAGGAAATCTCGTATTGAGATGAATTGAGAAGATGTGGAATAAAAAAGGTTTTCGCGAAATTTGCAAAAATTAATTAATGACAGGATTTTTTGATAAAAATTTTAAAAGTTCATCATTTGTTTGTTACTTGCCAAAAAAATACAATGAGAAAACTATGTACTATTTCCTTCGAAACCAACGATTTCAACAATTTACCTTGTACTTCTAGGAATAATGGTATGGGTACAGGCATTAGTCGAGGCTGTGTCGTTGCTGATTTGCTCTTTCTTAAAGCTTCTCTGTCAAAAATCAGTAATTCTCAAACAAATATAGCGACCTTGACTGAACTCGATTAAAAAAATTTAGAACACAACCAGTTCACCTGTTACTGTCTCATTTAATTAGCTTTCCCAAGAATTTAGAATTAAGAGAATTGATCTTTTCGAAAAATTATAAATCTCATTATCTGCCTTTCACAGCAGCCGTTGCTGTACCCAACCCTTTCTGCAAAGCTGTTGTCTGAAGTTGCCTTGATTCTCTTTAAAAGTATGTTCATCATTAAGGAGAAAGAATCGGAGATCACAACAAGCACTAATTACTCAAAGACAGCCATAAGCAACTACAAAAAGCAAAATGGCTCTCTTGTTTCACGTTAAAGGACATAATAGGTCCGACCTTGCTTATTGGCGTGGTTACATTCCTCCTTTTCTCAAGCGTTATGATTTTTTCTTTCTGTCCGACAATACTGGCTAATTAAAATAATTTGAATGTGCAATTTGCGTTCTTAAAGAAGGTTGAACGAATATCGGATTAGAATAGTCAGTAGATCGTTTATTATTTAAAAATAGTTCGTCTGGATATTTCAAAAAACTTTTTAAGGAGGAGAAAAATGAAAACCCAAATGATTCGTGCTAATCGTCATAAAAAAATTGACGATAACCTGCAAAGCTACGAGTGTCTCGGTCTTCTGCTGCCTTGTTATAGCTTTATTGCTATTCCGCTTTGCATCGGCATTGGAGGAGTGTTCCTTATAACATCTAGCCCAGCTGAATGCTTTTGGACTTTACTGCCTCTTAAATCGCTATCGCTAGCCTATTTTGGATTCTGTGCTGCGCTAGCAAGATCAACTTTGGGTTTCTGTCAGAAGAACCTCAATCATCTCAGAAAAGCAAAGGTTCTTCTCTTGCTCATTGGATTATTCATTTTTCTGCACATGAGCATCATGGCGCTGCTGTCAATGAGAAACCTTGGTGAATGTATCCGCCAGGAGTTTGAAGGAAACTGGATCATGTGGTTAAGTGGCCCTTGCTTTTTGTCTTTATTCGCGATTGCCTACGTCTGGAACAGCTCGCTCATACGATCCATCGTTTTACTTAATCAAGGGAAAGAGAGTACGGACGAAGATAAAGAAAATCAGTTACTTGCGAAAGCATAATGTGGCTTCAACTATCATGATACGGCTTCACTTTTTATCTTTACTACTTGTTATCTAACGAGTAACTTACTGAGTTAAGTACTATTCCATATTAATTTGTCGAAATATTATTGCAACTTTTTTTTAAGAGTGTCATTTTGAATGAATTTAATCAGAAATGCAAGCATTAAACTTGAATTCTATATAGGTATTTATAAATTCGATTGTGAGTGCTTCCTACTTCCCTCTGTATTTATTAGAAAGCGAATCAAATATAAATAATGTTGCATCCCAGAATTCTTGAACCTAACTTTTTTTTTAATAATGAGTTTAAAAAATATTGATCTCATTCTTCATTGGATCCCTATAGTTCTCTTATGAAATATTTATAATGCCATTTACCCTTATAAATTGATATATTTTCTAAGATTTGCAAACAGTAAATTAGTTAGGAAACTAAACCTGCAATACGATCTTGAGATGGTTTTAGTCTTGATTGATCCTCTGGCTGAAGAACTCATTGAAAGACTTTTCGAGGGTCGCTTGAGTTTGAAGTGCTTGAGCTTGCTCTTGAAAAGTCTTTTTGGAAGTGTTTTGGTCATCCTCGAGACCATTCTGTTTGCTTTGATGCTTTGGCGGCTTACGATTAATCTCTATCGTTTTGCTCTCACTCCCGTCTCCTCCTAGCTCGCTTTCCTCTTGGGCTAGATTCTGCTTGTTACTCGCAGTGAAGTCATGTGAAAGTCTCTTATTCCCATCTTTTTTAGACTTGTTTTTCGCACTAAAAGCTAATATTTCTGCTGCCGAAAAAGTCTGATTTTCGACTTGCGTAGAGCCTTTTGAAGAGTTTCCAGCCTCACTATTGCCCTCTTCTTGAGAGTGTTGATACTCATTCTTGAATCCCTCGTGAAAGCTCAGCTGTCTCGGGGATAATTCGTTGATCTCGGAATCCGAACCTTTGTTTTGAGACCCATTGTCAGGAGAGAGGTTTCCCTCCTCTCTCATTTCTAGCTTATTTTCAGGTGTGTCAGCCCACGTAATGTTTCTCTTCTCAGGATTCAGCCTCACCCTTTTTGAGTTTGGCTCGGCAGCAACAGGCTTCGCGTCATCTAAGATCTTTTTCGCGTCTTTGAAGCTAGCTGAAGCCTTGGCTCCTGAGTGCGTGAGAGATTCTTCAATTTCATTGATCACACTCAATTCTTCGTTCCCAAAAATTTGAGGGAACACCGATCGGATTGTCTTAAGGAAGTCCGTTGTGAGTCTTGTGAACTTGGTTTGAACACGTTTGGTGCGCCCGATCTTCATTCTTTCGTTTTCGGAAAGAGATTTTAGTTTCAGCTGAATTATTGAATTCATTAAAGAAAGTCTCCTATAAATAATGGTTAGCGTTGCTGATAAACTCGCAGGTTTACTCGGCAAACTTTCTTGCGTCTTCAACCACGAAAGAGTGTTCCGTCAGGAATCGATCAAGAACAACGTTCATTGTGCGCTTTCTTTCATTCCATTTTTCTTTAATTGCTTTGTAATTCGGAGCTAGCCTGAGGTTTTCCTTCGGTGCTTCTGAATTCATTGTTCTTTGTCAGACTGAATTTCTTGTTTGAAAGATTTTTATGATAATGATTTGGATGGATGGAGGGACTTATATAATGCGTTTATATCCATGCTAAGATTCAGCTAATTTATATCAGTTCAATTATTTAAATATTAGAATGAAATATCGTGAAATATTAAATCTGTTGTTCGAAAAACGATATGTCCAATTGTCAAGTAAAATAATCTATCAAAAATCAACCGTGTATAGTTAAGGGCTAAACAATACTTAAACTCCCATCATTTTGAATCTATTGAGCATGAGTTTGGCAAAATTTACTTCATTTTGTTAGGACACAATAATTTACTTTTTACAATTTAAATCAACATATCCGCTGACTCAAAGCCACTTGATGAGGCTGAGGACAGAGAAAGATCAAGAAACATATGATTTTTAATCATAAAACAGATTGGCTTTGAGTTAGTCTAAAAAAAAAAACATAGAGAAGACATCTTAGAAATGAGTCAGCCTTGAATTTGTCTCAAATCGAAACGAGTTCTATACTTACTTATTACATGAAATCGATTGATTTGGTGTCTCTATTGTGAATCTGTGGAATTAAAAGAAACAAACTTCTCTTCGATTAGATTCAAACTACTCGAGTAAACTTTCTGTTAAGGATTATTTGCCTAATCAAATAATTAACTATTTCAGAATAAAAACGCACTATTGAATATTTCACTCAAAGATGAGTCAAACTAAGTCTTCAACCCCCACGAGCACAGAAGAAGAAGAGTCTACCTCACAACTTATCATCCAAGTAAAAACTCGATTCAATGCAAACTTAATCCACTTGGTAATTATATAGCTCACTTCTTCTCTTCAAGCAAGAGGCATGGAAATTGAAGAATTAGAAAAAAGATTGAGACATCACGAATTTACTAGCTCTCAAGAAATAAATAGAGTATCATCATATCTTTAAGTTCTTTTTGCTTATAATTTCAGTTAAATACACTTCTCGAAGCAGAAAAGCAAAGAGCTACAGTACTCGAGCAATCTCTCAAAGAAATTCGATCTCAGCAAAGCTTTGGTACATACTCATTCCTTTTCGCATAATTCAACATCCACAAGGCTTGGAAGACGACAGTCTCAATAAACTAAAAGAAGAAAACCAAACTTTGCTAGCTCAGAAGCTAGAGGCAGAAAAGAAGCTGAAAGACGTTGAAGCTTTAGTTATGGATGCACTCAAAGAAAAAGATACACATATCAAGGATAAAGAAGCGCATATTGAAAGCCTCAAAGAACATATTGCTACCACGAAGAACATTTTTAAAAAACAAATGGAATTTTGCTCTGAGGAGTTGAAACGCTTAGAAGCCGAAAATCTCGAGTTGAAAAAGAAAAGCTCAAGTTTTGTTGGAGAGGAAGATCTCCTCCACCAAATTGCTAATCTAGAAGTATTTTCCTTTATGTAATGAGGCTCTTAATTTAGCCACCAATAGGAGCATTGCAGAGTATTGGAGAAAGAAAAATACATGCAAAATGAGCAGTTGCAAAACGTCCTTGCAAAATTAGAGGAAACGACATTGATTTATGAGGACCAGATTAAGCAGTTAAACGCTGAATTAGAAGAGAAAGGAGCTGAAAGAGATCGTCTTTACGAGCAAATAATAGGAACCAAGGATATAAAACGCGAATTAATCACTGAAATTGAAAAAGCAGAGGAAAGGCTCAAGATATCAGAGAGACACCACCATGAACAAATCCGAGAGCATGAAAAAAGAGAAAAACAACTTGAAATGGAACTGAAGGAAACTCAACGGCATTTAAAGGAGAAAACCGCAGCCTATGAAGAGATTAATCTTGCGGTCCTCAAAGCCAAAGAATTGGAAAAGGAACTACAAGCACATAAGGAAGGTGCGAATCTTAAAATCAAGAATCTAGAAGAGCAGATTAAACGTCTAGATGCTGCCAGAGAGAGCGAGCTGACTCTAGCATGTAACCTCGAAACTGAGCAAAAGAAACTCGCTGCAGAGCTCAAAAACCAGCTTGAGAAGGTGAAAAAATATGAAGCGGATTTGATGGAATTGCATTTGAGTTCGACAGAAAAGGAGAAAAGTCTTATGACTCGACTGGAAGAAGCTGAAAAGGCTCATTTGAAGGAGAAAGATGAACTGGAAAATCAAATGGCAAGAATGAAAATAGAACAAACAAAGCTTTTCTCCCCGTCAAAAGTAATGATTGTATTCTATGATTTCCTGGTTAATATTTATTTTTGCAGATGGATGATTTGAAAGAGAATGAAACCCGATCAAGAAAAGCATCCATCGCTGAGAATGGGAATGAACAAAACGCTCTGGCTCAAGAACTTGAGGAAGTTTATTATCTCACACGGGCCTCTACGGCAGATGCTGAGCATATGGAGAGATTAGAAGGGGAAGTGAAGAGACTGCAGAGTGAACTTAAGGAGCTGAAGGAGCAAAAGGCGGAGAGCCATGAGAATGAGAAAACCAAAGCAATGATGGCTGAACAGAATAAAAAGATAATGGCATTGATGGAGGAGATTGATAATTTGAGAATTGAAAATATTAAAACACAGAGCACGCTGAAATGTATTGAGATGCAAAAGGAAAATGAAATCAAATATTGGGAAAAAGAAACAGAAATTCTCGACAAGGCAGTTGCAAATGCGAAAGTCACAATTGCACAGCTTACCCTTGAGAAAGAGCATGTCGAATCGAAATACAGATCCCTGTTAAAAAAGAAAGGTGGAAAAAAATAAAACTCTGCTGTCTTTGCACTAATTTTCATTTGAGATAGGATCTGCGTGTGTAATGTATACTATTATAAGCATGCATTTTCCAGAATATCGTTCCATCTTTCTAGTTTTTCTTTGTAACTCAATGTTCTTTGCCTTCATTTGTTGGGATTGTAAATAAAAATACTGAAGATAATAATCAAGAGGTCTAACCCTCGAGGATGAGAATTTTCATCCAGAGCATATTAAGTTCATGAGCGAAGGAAAAACCGCAAATCTCGACCCAGAAAACTGAGAATTTAACATTAATTTTCAAGAAAATACGATCGATCCTCACGAATAGGGATTCATGAAAAGTAAGAACATACCGCTAGACATATAATATTGAGAAAAAGAGCAGATTAACACAAGTTCCTAATAATACATTTCTGAGCTCGCCTTCTGTCACTTTTTTGGACTATGGAACATATTCCAAGAAATCACTAGTTTTCAAAATGTTATTAATGGAATCAAGAATAGTGATATAATTTACTTCTCAATTTTCTTCACAATCTCTTTTGAATCTAAACTCGCCAGAGTCTGTTCAATCAATTTCTCACTGGGTTCAAGAGATTTGAATAGTTCTTCAGCTTCAACCCTTTTAATAAAATCTTGTCTACCGATCTTTTTAATCCTCTTCATCAGCTTGACAAACAATGACTCGAGTCTGTTTCACCAACAAATTAACTGAACTCGCGTGAATATTTAATTTACATTTTTGTTTTAGAAGTGTCATCAAGCTGCTTTCGGTAATTTTCCTCATTGTTGGTTTGATTTTCAAACCGAACATAAATGAAATGCGATGAATGAGTATCAGTAAGCGACTCAATATTCTTCAATCGAAGACTTTTTCTCTGCAGAAAATATTAATGATTCTAAAACCATAACGACTTAATTCATTTACGTCTTTATATTCTATCCAATGGCTCACCGCGAGTACTTCCATCTCCAAAACTTCCTTGGGGAAAGGAAGTATTTCCCTTTTTTAATTTAGAAAAAGAAGTCTCATTTCACAATTTACATTAGCTTGTCAATACTGTATTCAGTAGTTTTGTTGAATAAGACAAGCATTATTCCCTGAATAAAACTCACGGTACAGGTTTCTCTCGTCTTTTTATCGGTGATTTCAAAGCTACCCTGTAAAGTGATAAATAAGCCATTAGTATTATGGAAGGCCTTTGGCTTTCATTACGTAGTGCAAAAAACTCAATTTTCTGTCCTTGAATAAAGGAGTCGCTTTTAATTTGTCTCTGTATGTGCTTGTTAGTTGTCCAAATTTGAAATCTGTGTTTTCTTGAATAAATTGGAGACTTGACTGGGTAAGGTCAAACTTTGGAAGGATAGGTGGGAGTGAAATCGTTTGGAGAATCGCAACTGAAAGCCCTGGCCTAAAATAAAAGTATATTTCATCGATAACTCTGTAAATTACACTAGAGTAGAAAGGGAAAGGTGTTTCTCATATTCATCGAGCAGAATCGTAGATTTATCTCCAAAGGTGCGACCAAATGCTGATGAGACTAATTCTAGAGCGAATCTTTCGATTTTTATTTGGAAAACTTTAAGTTCTGCGATTCTGAGAGTATATATGTGCTTTTTAATAGGTTTCAAATATTGCGACTTTTACCTCAAAATCAAGAATTTCCTATATGCTTGTTCAAGCTCTTTTACGTTCACCGTTCTTCGCAGGTATTTCAACACGAACTCGAATCGGTTGATGTCTAGCTGAGTTGTATAATGCCCTTTTTCTATTTCTTCATTCAGAATCTTCGTCATTTCATACTGAACAAGCGGATTGTCCATCATTTTTATAATTCTTGAGAAAACTGAATATGAATACACCTTTGAGTCCAAGTGTTTTGATGATGAAAGAATTACTCAACTTTCTCAAAATCTGAGAGTAGGGATTCGATGTGAGAGGCCGGAAATCCTCTTCAATCTTGAATATATTATGGATACTAGATTAGAAAGTTAAATTCATTATTAGATCTATTAGTTGATCATAAAATACCTTGAACCTTGCAGCCTAAAGTTAAGGTAGCTGTCTACAAATGGAGCCGCTTGCTTGTTGAATATATCAGCCATATCTTCTGAGAAACTCGTTAACGAGCATAGTCTTTCGAGAGTTTTAAAATCCTGTGATTTCAGAAGCTCCAATAGATTTGGTTGGAGACTAAAAGCCGCTTCAAAGCATTTGACCAGGCAGCGGTTGTTGAAACGAACGCTGAGTTCATGTCGGGCTGCAGGAAAATGAGGGCATGTAGAGCTAATCGCTGCAATAAGGGAGAACTCTGATTCTACCAACTGATTAATTTCCAATATGTTTTTGAAAAAGAATCCAAAATGATAGTTACCTCAAGAAATGACGAGAGATTAGAGTTTCCTTTCAGCTCAAGGAAAATAGAGTCCAAACGATTTTCGTAAACTGAAATCAGAGTAGAAAAACTGTATTTGCCCTGCTGAGGACTTAGGAATAGCTTCAAGATCACAAAATTGAAATTGGCTTTATGCACAGGTTTCGAGTTAATCGTTGCTGTAAATATCTTTCTAATAGTCCAATTATTTGGTTAGGAGAACCACTTCGAAGGGAGATAAAAGAGTTACTTAAGGAATTCTGAATTGAAACACCCTTGAAGCAAATTGAAAATGAAACCGTCAAAGTTGCCAAAGCAGCCTTCCAGGATATACAACCTTTCGAAAATGCCGACGATCTGAGCCAGAGCCTCTTCATCCACAAAATTCTTTTTTATTTCTTTTTTCAGTTTTGCTTTCACAACAGAACTAATGCATTGGTAGTCAGAAAAAGCAAGTAGTCGCAATGATAATACTCGAGAAGATCACAAGCATACTGCTGATTTATGGCACTTGATTGGGTGAATATACTGAAGATATACACAATGTTATATGTCGAGAAGTGCTCCTCTTCTTCGTTAAGTAGGAGTTCGGCAGCGGTTTTGAGTTCTTCTTGTAAGTCCGTGCTGCTTAGAGGATCTAGTATTTTTAGATCGTAATCAGACAAGTTTGTTGTGATTTTAGTCGTCAATTGTCGAGTTTCTTCTTTCCTTTTAGTGTCGTTAGGGTAAGGTTCAAGTTTTTGGTCCGGAAAATAAGTGCAGTTCTCAAATAACATCGTTTTCAACCTTCACTAGTTCAGTTTGCTGAAAATAAGTTTAATTTTCGAATAGATTGAAACTTCTTAATTTCAAATATTCAGCGAAAGAATTTTTTAAAAAACATGATGCTTAGGAAAGAAAATGACCTAGGCATTATAATGGCCATAATTATACACCCACAAACTAGCAAATGGAATGCTTTTTCTCTTTCAATAATTCATAAAACAATAAATTTTACAAATGTTGACAGATCTGCTAGGATCTATATTCTGCCAGTACCAGCCTGCCTTATTTAACATCATAGAAAATACAAGTTCTAATAAAATCTGACCATTAAATATTCAGATGGGCCTTAAGTAGCAAAAAACTATATCATCTCCCTATTGATCCCACTACATCAAAAATTTGTTTGTATAATAGTTAAAACTCTTAGTCACCACCCCAATCCAGTCGACATAAGCATATAAATTTTGTAATGGCAGTGGTCTAGGCAAACCTCGATATCAATTGATTTCTTACATAAGAGAAGAATTAGCCTCTATTTTATCTCATAAATCATAAATATCTACTTTTATTAAACCCGATGAGTGAGCATCTCCACATGAAAGGCAACCCAGACGGTCATTCCTTGCTCATTTTTCGCCAATTGCTTTCGGCGCTTGATCACTCACAGATAGAAAAACTCATTTTTATTGATTCTCTGGTCAACGAAGTCTCCCTCCTTGCTTGCTTCTTCAATTTACTATCAATGATTGCCTTCAGAAATTTTCACCAAGCCCTGGGAAGAATGATGATAGCTCTTTGCATCATGGACATGCTCTACAACGCTTCTTCTCTATTATCAGCAAAATCGCTATCTGTCTATATATTTCCTCAGGCTTTGAAATTCGCTCGATTCTTTGGATATATTGGCTCAATCACTTGGACCGCTTGCTTTGCTCATGCTTTGCTCCGCATCAGGAAACAAGGAGATCCGAAGTTTATGGAACCGCTGTTTAGAAATTATACAATATTTTGTTTTTCTTCAGCATTTATTATTTCAATACTCGCAGTGGTATCGGATTCTTCGATAATGGATCCTGTTCAAGAACTGTCAGACATACCAGATATCCAGAGTGGGTGGTACTGGGGCGGTTTAGTTCTATTTGCGACTCCTTCCTTACTGATTAGTGGTTATTCATTTTACAGCTATGCTATTACTTTCAGAGAGCTAAAGACTTCAGAGGGGAGATTCCATTATGAGCTCTTTTTCTACCCGATGATATTAATTTTGTGCAATTTCCCTCTTATTTCTTTGGGTTTGTACTTGGAACTGGTGCCAGATGGATCGATTCCGCTTAGGTATGGAGTGGCCTGCTATGCGCTATTCAACTCCCAAGGCTTGTTTAACGCATTCGCGTATGGATTGCAAGGGTTTGTGACATCATGTCGCAAATGTTGTCGACGTCGGAACGTTGAATCCGATCATCTTGCAGCATCCTTGAGTTTTAATTCGGCGCCAATCACGCAAAGTGGTTCATCAAATGATCCTCTTAGAATATCGACGTAGAAGAATTTCAAAGGATGATAATGTCAAACTCAAACTTTGATTCCTCTCCTCTTTCGCATAAATTTTACTGAGAGAAAGAAGGAAAAATGTTAATGACCTTGAGTTTCAAAACACCAGTCTTATCAAACAATTCGTCGAAATTTTTATGAAAACTGTAATTGGGAAAATTGTACATTACTCTATTTTTAGTGCATATTTGGGAAATGAGAAGAAGGAGTTATGAATCGCGATTCCTCCAATTGTCTGTTTTTGCAGGGTTTTACTGCTTGTATTATATTATCGTGCATCTAACGTTTATTTACCAGTGCTTCCAGCATAAATACCAGTCTTTTGAAAAGAATTCTCAAACTCTTCTTTCTATAGATCTACAATTGAATATTTACCCTTAGCGAAAAAAGAAATAATTCAAGTACGAGATACTAATGGATTTGAAACATTATGTAGTGAACGCAGAGGAAATAAGAGCTACACGATTCATGGATGTGATGATATGTATTGTCTAAACACTGATATTTCTAAACAAGAATTATTTCTTCTAAACTTTTTTCCTCAGGAAAGGCGAAATGTACTAGCACTTGTTATCATCAAAGGACCTAGTTGATTGTTAAAAAGTTAGAATAGCTCAACAAATCGCAAAGCACCATGAAAAATCTTTTGGTCCTCTACCAGCAGCTCTTTTGCAGAATTCAGCGTCATTAAAAGGACGAGACTATAAATTTGAGTCAGCAAAACAAGCTTGATGTCTCGTTTATTACCTTCTTCTTGGCGCTTGAGAGCATGGACAAAAGGCTCATACAGACAGATGAAACAGTGAGAGCAGCGCTCCATTCTATTTATTAATGCATGAGATTATTACCGTGGCATTAACAGTACCATCGTATAGAATAGACATGCAGATAAAACCATTTGAGTATACATGCTCGTGGTCAGGTGTCTTGCCCAAAAAAATGACTTCTGGAGCTTCGATTGGCTGTTTGTTCAAACAATAAGTTGATAAAGCAATGAATAGGTTGATCATACGTAGTCGGCTGAAAATTTGAACTGAAGCCTTTGGTTTGTAAAGCATAAGATTCCAGAAAGATTTGAATTTAGGTTTACTTAAAGTTTTCTCCTTCATAAATGGAGCCTTTCGCGCCAGAAAATTCAATATGCCAAACTTTCAGATCGCTATTAGGAAGAGTAACAGTGAAAACGTCTTTGTAATTCTTCTGAAGGGATTCGAGATCCTTAGTAAGTCGCTTGGTCATTCTGGACTCCATTTTTTCGAGTTACTGCTGGCAGTACTTTAGCGCTTGGAAAAAAATTTAATTTCTTATTGTTTTTAATCACTCAGGAACATTAATTCAACCAAATTCATCGAATAATCAGTATTTCTGATCGAAGGTGAGAGGAAGTGTTCAATAGTAACTATAAAATACATGAGTATAGTGTATCAAAGCCTTCGAGCTTAGTATTTGACTTTGGTCAAACATTACAAATATCGTAATAGCTAGGTGAAACGTTATTAAAGTGAATTATACTACATTGTAATATATGAAGTAGTATATGTTTTTGTTGAGGTACATTCTTCGGTTCCAAGAGAATGCAGCCATATTGACCGTATCCTTTGCTGCAGAGCATGGAGAAAACAGACGTGGCAGCTGGCGAATCTTATAAGTAAAGTCTTACAGAGTCTTTGAGAAGAATTAAGTTTGGTAGAGTAAAATTTAGTAATACAAAGGGTTGGAATAGCTCATCAATTCTATCTTATCAAATTCTTATTGATGAGTACTGTATAAACTCACAAAATTTATTTTCTCAATAATAATAATTTAAAAATTCATTAGTTTGGAAAAAAGAGAAGTGGACATCTGTATGTAATAGATATTTTTCCATGAGTATCGGTAACTATTGAGGAAACGCATTCAAAGATTTGAACATAAAAATATTGATAAATCGGTTTGGATAAAGCGGTACTAGCCTGAGTTGGATGTTATTGGTAATGAAAAATGGTAAATTAGCTGAAATATAATTTGAAATAAAACAGTACTGAGTTGGAAAATTGCGTGAAAACGTAAAAAGTAAGATGAACATTTTTTTAACAATTTAATAAGAAGAATAGATTTCTAATGATTAAAATTGGATCTATATCTTCTTAATGAAAGAAATCATGAAAAATATCTCCTACCCAATCGAATTTCAGCTGATAACAATTATATTAACACGTTAATAGAAGAGAAGGCAATTTAAGGACCACAATATCTAGTTGCATTCAACAAAACAAACCCTAATTCAATTATAAATCATCTAACTTTCACAAATCTCATCCAACTCAGAGAATAGTCAAGGAGCTTCGATAATGAAGCGGTCTAATCCTTGTATGTAGATCAGATATACACTATTGAAAAATCAAATATCCATCCAACTTTGTTATCTGTTTCATAACTAAATTTGATTCAAATGTAGCAGAAACTAAATGATAAATTTATTTCACATAACTCTCTCATACAGCAGTACCCTCCTAAGAAATCCCATCTCTTTACACAAGTAACATATGCACCTAATATTTAAATTGCTTTCCTATCTCCTTCATTTAAGCTTTGCTTCATCTAATCTTTAAGAGTTTTGATCGCATCATAGATCAGCTTGGAAATCGCCGCGACTGAATCCTTGACACTCTTCTCAGTTTCTGACACGAATTTATCGCCTTTTGGTTTCACCTCAAACTAATGGTTACAATAAATTAAGTTCACTTAAGAAGAATTAAGAATGAACTTACCTCATAATCGCCATCATCAGCAAAGTCCGAGAAGTTAAGCATGCCTGAAGCTCCTTCCCATTCTCCAGTGCCTTTTTATTGAAAAGCAGATTGCGGTTATTCAGATCGAGAACCATTCGATGTTACCTTCATATTTCAAATGTATCTTTAAATGATGCCCAATTCGTTTTTTCCCTCTGGACAGTACAAATTTAGCCTATTTGCATTCGTGACCAACCCATGGAAGCATGAATTAATTTACATCTCCATCAAGTTTAGAGATTTTTATAAACTTCACCTTCCCATCGACGGTCGTCGCGTTGGCCAAAGCCTTCTCAACAACTTCACGCACCAATTGCAGATCTATTTTCTTCTCTTCCCTATCATTGGTCACAATTAGTCTCATTTTTTATAATTTAAAGTATGATTACCAAGTTCCCACTGTGTTCCAGGCTGAGTGTTCAGTTTTTTTCTCGGTGCCTCTAGAAATGAAGTTAGATAGGAGTGATTTGGGTATATCTGGTTACGAGCTCTGTCGTTTGAATTCTTCTGGATCGATGGGTTTTGGTCGAGTGTCAACAGATGTGCCATTTGAAAAAAAGTTAGGATCGTTATTGACCCAGTAGGTGTAAGAGTTTTCTTTCTTCAATTTTGTTGGAGCCTCGACTTTCGTGTCGGTGTCCATCGGTAGAGAAGAGCTTTGGTTGTCGCTTAGTACTTTGCAATCTAAAAATTTTTTATTTTTTTAATAGATCCGTTCATCACTAGTACATTTCGGCCCAGAAAATTCTAGAGAATTTTGGTCTGCATGTATGTGGTCTTATTTTCGCATAAAGTATGGGAAGATGTAATTCTGGTGCAGCTGATTGAGAGGTTGGACCTGATGGTATCATATGGAAGGTCTGAAGGCGAGATTTTTATATATATTTGTGTGCTATAACAAATTTAAGAAGTTACTTCTCATTCATTGAGAAATCATTCTTCTGAATTATAATATTAGTTGTCACCCCGCTGCTGAATCGGTTTTCGGTATTCAAAAAGTATTAACAAACCAGTCAAATACCAACGAATAAACTTCAATAGCATGAATTTGCTTTAACAATATAAACTCCCTTAGATTAGCAGCACTTATATATGAATTTCTTGATACAATTAGTTGCAATTCGTCGCAATTCGTCTCTTGTTGACTGCCAAATTTTTAATCATGAATTATCATCAGCCATTTAAACACTGCTAGTTCGATATTGCTGGATTTTGACTTAAAAGAAACAGATACAACACCTCATACCAACAAGGAAATTATTCGGTCTCTCCAATCTCTCCAAATTAATTATGATCGTTTCAATATTGCATTTTTGATTCATTCTCAGGGCAATAAAAGAGTGCAAAAAAAATTGCGAAATAATGGTTTAGTTCTATTTCAGACCGTAACTTCGCTCACGAAATTTTCAATCTGCTACTGAGAAAAATGAATCCTTTGCGAAAAAGTTTTGGTTTAGAGAACTGCTTATAATTAACTTTAACCTAACTTCGACTTTCGCGGTATCATTTCCAAAATCAAGCTATGGCAAACACCCTCTATGTCTTGGCCAACTGCCCATACTGCTGGAGAGTTTGGGTTGTCGCTGAAGCTGCAGGAGCAAAAGTTGAGAGCAAATTCTTAACCTACGACGAAGTGAGAGGCGAAGAATACAAGAAGATTAACCCTAACCAATTAGTTCCTGCCCTCCAAACTAAGGATGGCATTCTCTACGAATCAAATGCCATTCTCAGATACCTCGCCAGAGAAAACCCAAGCGCAGGGCTATATGGAAAAGACCCTTACCAAGAAGCTCTTGTCGACCAATGGTTAGACTGGATTAAGAGCGAAGTCAGTCTATCTATCCACACGTTTGTTGGACCAGTTGTTGGTCGAGTTGCTTTCGACAAGGATGCTCACAAGGTTGCTATGGAAAATATCGTCAAGAAATTCAAGCTTCTTGAAGAACATTTCAAGAATAGCAAATATTTTGTTGGTGATCAAATCACTATCCCAGATTTTGCTCTTGCGACCCAATTGAGACTTCCTTTCTCCTTCAATTTTGAAGAAGGTTTCAGAAAGAATTATCCAAATCTTATGAGATGGTTCGAAGAAGTCAGCAAGCACCCTGCCGTCATGAAATGTCTCGGAAGAGTTAGATACTGCGTTAAAGCCTTCCCAACTAAGAAAGCATAATATAATTTTAACGAATAATGCATACCTTTCTTTGGTATTTAATGATGTTGGATGTAATGCAATGCATATATAAAGAAGAAGAATCATATATACAATCTAATATGGATTAGATGGCAAGCTTGAACTCGAATTAATTTTTCAAATTTTGTGAATGGAAATTTTACATTTTTGCGCTGAAAGACTCTGGAATTTACCATTCAGCAGTTTTTCATATAATTCACATGAACAGAGAAAGACGTTGTGAATTCTGCGAGATTAATAAGTTAAGAGAATCTGAGAGAATAATTTATAATAATTGTATCTATTTTAGACTTTAGCGATCCCTTTTTCAACATCTCGAAAATGACAAACACCCTTTATGTCTTGGCCAACTGCCCATACTGCTGGAGAGTTTGGGTTGTCGCTGAAGCTGCTGGCGCAAAACTTGAAAGCAAATTCTTGACCTACGACGAAATCAGAGGTGAAGAATACAAGAAGATTAACCCAAATCAAGTCGTCCCTGCTCTCCAAACCAAGGATGGCATTCTTTATGAATCAAATGCCATTCTCAGATACCTCGCTAGAGAAAACCCAAGCGCCGGTTTATACGGAGCTGACCCTTACCAAGAAGCCCTTGTTGACCAATGGTTGGATTGGGGTAAGAGCGAGTTGGGCGCATTTATTGGCACTTTTGTTGGACCAGTCATCGGTAAATTCGCTTTCGACAAGGATGCTCACAAGGTTGCCATGGAAAATATCGTCAAGAAATTCAAGCTTCTTGAAGAACACTTCAAGACCAACAAATATTTCATTGGCGAGCAAATCACCATCGCAGACTTCGCTCTTGGAACCCTTTTGAGACTCCCATTCTCCTTCAATTTTGAAGAAGGTTTCAGAAAGAACTACCCAAATCTTTTGAGATGGTTCGAAGAAGTCAACAAGCACCCTGCCGTCTTGAAATGCCTCGGAAGAGTCAGATACTGCGTGAAAGCTTTCCCAACCAAGAAGAACTAAGAAGGCGTAATTTTAATGAATATGCATATCCTTCTCTGGTATTTAATCGTTGCTTGCCTACAGTCATAAGTGCATAGAAGGAGTATTATTGAAAATTTGAGTTGAGATAAGGAAAAATCCATTAATCCTATTCGAATCTCAAAAGCAAAAGAAGCTTATAAAGCATAATTTTTGTCTCATACAAGCAATAATTATTCATATTGTCGTAAAAGAACTCAATATTCGGTGGAATGTTGCCAGAAATGACAAATTACTCTACCGTGTAAACGCAGATCAAAATGCAGTAGACTAGGTAGATCATTGTGGAAAAAATAAAAAAGTAGAAGGGGCAGATGTTTCCTCTGGCAATGCATTTCCCTGTCCAAGGACAATGATGATCATATCCTGTAACACATACGTCGCAATCTTCACAATGAACAACATCGTCGCCGTCTTGAATAACGTGGCAGAGTTTGCAATAGCTATGAGATACAGAAATGTTCGATTCAGATTGCAAGAAGAAGAAAATTTACCCCTTAACCTTGCTCTGTTGGATAGCTTCTGGAGTATTTTCGAACTTTTTCGAGATTATTCCTGGGTTTTTGAGAGCTGTGGCCAAATAAATGAATGCTTCCCAGAAGACCAGTAAGTAAGTCAGCAGATTCACCCAGAATCCATACTTTGCTGAGACATAATTGATTACTAATACTCCAACTCCAACCAAACAAGTCCACATACAAACAAAGAACGGCCCTATTGACATAGTTAACGTTAAGACTTATATCTATAGCAACGTTACAGTGAGGTCCAATGGTCATGAGTGGTTCGCCATTTTTGAAGTAGAAAGCGAGACTCGTCCCGAGATGTCTTTCTCCAACCCGAATCTTCTCAATTTCAAACTGCGAAACAGTCGAGTTCGATTCTAAATCTTCTGATATTTCAGTCTGGACGTCCTCTTCCTCATCATTGTTTGGCAATCTGGAATGAGTTCCTTTTGCTGACATTATTTTGTGCTTAAGTAGGCTATCAAAAAAAATATTTATCTCTGAGATAATTTCATGTTGGGTTTATTTCAAAAATCAAGGCGTTGAGATTTTGCTCTAATTTCGAAAGTTCAAGCACTCTCATGGTTCTGCCCTATGCCCAAAAGAATACGGCTTGCTCTTATCGAAAGCGTTTTGACTCATCAACAATTTAATTAGAGGTATTATTAATTAGATTGCTTATATGTAGTTTTCAAAATTCAAATTTTTAATAAATATTTGTTTAAATAACTGAGTAATTTCATTCTAATTATATTTCTTGCCTTTTTCTGGAGTAGAGGTTGAGTTATTTGGTTTAATAGTATGAACTTATTGGAAAGAAGATCATACGAGCGTAAAGGTATGTTTCGGATGTGTAATGTAATAGCTTAACAATTTATCTCTTCATTCCAATGAAAATAAGATCAATCGATATATTGTAATGGCGAGATCAAAGTGAAAAAAAAAATAAATGTAAATTTAAAGAAGAAATGATAATTATCAAAGCTGAGTCCCGATAACAATTCTCAACTGATTGAATAAAATAATTACTAAAAGCCGAGAGGGGAATAAGCTTAAAAAAATTACTTAAGTGAAGGTTCAACGAGAAGCACGTTCTAACTTGAAGTACTGAGCAGTAGTGAAAATACTGTTAGCTCGTCTTTTTAGAGTAAATTTGATTGTTTCGATAACTGTTTTCTGGACAGCTATTACCTTAACATGAGAGATAGTAGGTCAAAGTATCAAAACAATCGACATAGTATTTTAATCTTGAAGTTAATACATGATAAAGAGATGACATCGATGTTGCTATGAGAAAAAATATAATAACATCGCATCTCCGAAGAATTTAATTTTTGGTAAGAATTTTCTTACCCAATTTAACGAAAAATGACCATGCTCGAGTTGAACAAAAAAAAACAAAAAAACTTCTGATTGAGAATTTATTAACATTAGATGTTAGATGCTGATTGGATATGATCAAGCTTTCGTGGGGACCCATGCATTTTTCATCATCATCACTGATACTTTCTCAAAATTTTCGCTGCAGTAGTGCTCCTGAAATTCGTCAACACCGAACACACAACTGAAAGTTATGATAAAGATTTCCATTATTTTATGCATATAAAGAAAGCTCTCTATTGCGTTGATATGGTTCATTTATACTGAGAGAAATACCTGCAGTACTCTTAGCTCCCCAAACTGAATTTTATTATTTCGAAAGCACTCTTTCTTCTCAGTGTTCTCGTGCAAATGAGTTGACTTTATTGTGCCATAACCCTATAGATGGAACTCACGTTAAAAAAATCAAAAAACTTAACATAAATAAGTTTACAATGAATGGGATACTCTTCCTTCAACCGTTTCATCAAATAAGGGTTTAATGTATTATCGATTATTTTGTAATTTAGCAATCACATCACACAAATAATCTTGAAGACAATAAAATGACTTCGATCGATGCAAAGCTCCCTCCAAGCATTCTTAACACTCGAGCAATGAAGGAGTACCGATCAAAGAGAGATTCTCTAAAAAGTTTTGGCACAAATATCGATAAACATGGTGCAAGGTACCTCTATGATAAACTAGCAGAGAATCGTGGTATGCAACTTCAGTACACAAGCGTCGTCAAAGATATTGAGCAGAACCTGGCAAAACAGAAAGTTCTAATCGCTAAGTTGAAACTATCATTGGGGATCAATTCGGCATTTCTAGTGGAAAAAGAAAAAGCAGATCTTGTTGCCAGTTTGGAGGAATACCTCACAAAATCGTTCAATGAGGTTCAAGAGGGCATTAACAACTACAATAACCACATGAAGGAAGCTGAAAAGGAATTAATTGAAAAACGAGCAATGCTCAAGAAAGCTACAGATGAAACATTGGAACTGAAAGCTAAAATTGATGAAGCAAAGAAAGAGAAAATGAAACGAAAACTCGTTGTGCCTCCTCATAAATTTTTTGATCTCAAGTCGGACAATAGCGTCACTCAGCGATTTTCAACCGAAGGAGAGCTCAAAGCTAAAGCAAACGCTGTCTTGAGAAGAAGGTTCTATGTTCCGAGTGATTCACAAAACATCAGTTTAACTGATCGCTCTAACCAAAGGTCCTCAAGCGTTTCAAGCGTACTGAAGCTCGCTACGATAACAAACCATAAGGAAGAAAAGATTCATAAAGTGAGGAAGATCTATTCAACACAGCAACCTCACACTGATTTACCGACGCAAGTTTCTACGGTCTTAGCAGATCTTGATAAAAGCGCAGCAGCTACATACGATGTGGCTTTTGAATTAAGAGAAATGCAGAAAACAAACGAATTAAAACGGAAAGAGTTGCTCAGGGTCTGCGCTGAGGAGGCAGAGCTGATTATCATTGCTAAAGACTGTTTTAACATTCTAGAAAAAGCCCTTTTTAAACAACAAACAAAAACTCGTGATTCAAATAAAGGGTTGAGCAGGTCTATGATCTTTATCATGCTCGAGCAAAAAAGAGTTGACGATTTTATGACTCGTAAAGTGACTAAATCACAAGTTGAAGAGTTCGCTGAAGTGGGAAGAAGGGTCAACCGGCTTCTCGAAGAGAATGTTGATTCAGAGGAGTTAGCAACTAAAATGATCAAGAAAATGGTAAGAGAATGCTCCCCGTACCGGAAACAAGCGAACGCTGAGAAAATAGTTCAGACAATGAGCAAAGACAGAATCAGACAACTAGATCCAATACAAATTCTTGGACTTCTTGTCATTCATAAAGAAATTTGGGCAGAATTACTTAGGCCATTAGAAGAAAAAGCTCACACTTTGGGAGCTTTCAGGACTCACCTCAAAGCAGAGCTTGCTAATCTTGAGAAGAAAAAAGAAGCAACAACACACCAGCGGCCTGTGTCATTGATAGCCGCGTTAGAAAACCAATCCAAGCTGAGAAAGCTGCCCGTGCGGTCATCCAGTGTGACTAGAATACGAAGCCTAGGGTCATAGGAAGACTGTATTAGCAAAAAAGCATTATAATGCATACATATTCTCTTCTGTGTTCATATCAGATTTTTTGTAAAAGAGCCCTTTTTCTTAACTAACTAACTGATTTGATTTCTCAAATGTTTTAAACTCCACAAAATGAACCTGCCGCTTTAAGAGATTATTTGAAAATAATTATTTTTTATCATGATGAGAATTTCTCGAGTATGATAGAGAGAATATCACATATTAATATGACATGCTAGTTTGAAAAAACCAATGTCTGAAACACAGAAAGAGTCAAGAATCGGCAACTCATAAGCATTTGAAAAAGTATGATTCTGGTGTAATTTAAATACAATTATTGCTACATATTTGAAGCCCTGCGGCTTTGGCTGCTTTGAATATTGGAGCTCGATCGTCTCTTCACGTAACTGATCAGCTGCTCCGGTCCCATCTTTTTCAGAAGCATTTCAATCGTTATATCAAGATCACCTTGCACCTCGCTCGCCTGTCTCACACGATGAAGAACATCTTGCGACTCTTTATATGTGAGAAAATTTGAGTTTTCTCCCTTTATCGCTGAAAAGTTCTTTTCCAATGGGAATTCATCCTTTGAGGTTTTTTGCATTCTTTTTAAATTGTTCCTATCTTCTGCAATCGTATCGAGAGCCACACGATAAGTATTTCCTTCGTCATCTGACAAGTTTGATTCACTTATATTATTTAATTTGGAATTAGTACGAAGTTTAAGGTGTGCGTTGTCGCTCTCAACTTTTTCTAAGAAGGTTGAACGCTTTCTCTCATTGAATAGAACGCTTCCACTACCCATGGTTCCTACTCCCAGTTCTAAGTACGTGTTCGATCTTTTTCTTCCGCCTGCTCTTATCGGGATGGAATCATCACCTGGCTGCAATTTTCCTCCCAGGAAGTTCGAGGCTCCTCGTAAATTTCTTGGGTCATAGTTTGACTGATTTGATTGCTGCCGAGTATATGATGCTCCCATGAATGGAATCTGAAAGTCTGTTTGAACTCGTGCGATGGTCGGGAAAAAAACTTGTTTTGGCCCCTGCATTTGAGGCATGTATTGATTGTTTCTGAGGAATACACGATCATCGCTTTGGTTGGTTTTTTCATGACTTTTATCCAAAAAGATTGATTCATCTCCATCAGTTTGATCTTTTTCATCCTCTTTTTTAATGGTTGGCGTTTTCACCCAACCTTTGATTTTTTCGAAGAAACTCTTGTTCTTTTTGATAGGTCCAGAATTAGTGATTTTCTTTTTGCTTCCAGGAAGAACCATACTATTGTCTTTAGGTTTCTGCAGACTGCTCGTCGGATCGAGCTTTTGTGATTTTCTTATGATGCTAATGATATTATTATGTGGAAAATAGTGGCTATAATTCCACACATGGTCCAACTCGAAACCATTCTCATCACCATATCTTATTTCAAAGCCTGAACCTAAACCACTCTTGATTTGCCTTCCCGAAAGCAGATTTTGTGCAGATTTTTTCATAATATTAATTTGCTCTTTCGCATCGTCTATTTGCAACATTGTTCTGGCAACATCTCTAAGCCCTTGCTGATTAGGCAAGGGCGGATGACTCAAATGTTGGTCTAAGAGGGTTGGGATATGCTTCGTTGATTTCTCCGGGTTTGTCTGTTTTTTCAAAAAAGGCGCAGAGTCTCCTTCTGATTCGTCATGAAGCAATTTGTCTTGAATCTGCTGAGCGGCCTTTGCAAGTATCGCATAGCTTCCTTTCAGATTTACAGCGTTTCTTCGACGATCTCTTTTGAATTTTTTAACAAAATTTCTGCGCTCATTGAGTTCTCGGCGGATAAATGCGCTTTTATCCACACAATAATGCAATTCAGGACACTGGCTGGCAACGTGATTCTTCTCTCCACACGAAAAGCAGGCTATTTCAAGGTCTTGGTAGTCACGATAATTGGTTATTCTATCTTTGATTTGATGGAAGGTTTCTCTATCTCTGGGATAATTCTCTACTACTCCTAGAAAATCATCCCTTTTAACGTAAAACACTGCTGAAAAATCCGCTGTTCTCGCACTAGCTGTCCTCCGATTTCCCGTGAAGAATGAAATTTCTCCGAAATATTTATCGTGACCAAGAGTCTCATATAAACTAAACGAGTAGTAATTGTACAGCTCGACCGCTCCTTGGGAAATAAAGAAAATGGCGCAATCATCTATAGTGTCCTCTCTTATAATAGTTTCTCCAGGAGAAAATATTTGCTCTTGCATAAGAAAGGTCGTTTGAACGAGTAATGTTTTTGAAAAATGTGACTTCCACAGCTTGCATGCCTTCAAGATCTTCCCGTTTATGTCGATAACGATATCATTTCGAAGCTGTTCTGATAAGAGATCCATGACAGAGGATTCATTCATATGCACTTTATTGTTGTAGTCAAGGGTGTATTCGAGATATCTTCTAACTTTTATTTTAATGTCATTAGAAACGTTTTTATGCCTCATATAATGATTCAGTGAAGTCATTGTTTGGCGGTAGAGGATTTTTGTTTGGTCCATTTCCTGAAGTAGTGCGTTGACCATATTCATCGCATAGCCGAACACCGCACATGACATAAACATGGCAAGAATGCAAAGAGCTTTTTCAAGGATAGTAACTGGTACGATATCACCGTATCCGACAGCCAGCATGGTAGTTGTTGCCCAGTAAATAGAAGAGACGTAACGCTCGGCGAGATCGTTTGAGTAGATACCGTATTTGGTGATCCAAGTGTCTGGATCTGCGTCGTAGTTGAGTGCTGCTATCAAATGCCAAAAACAGGCAATCAAATGGGCACAAAACAGAATCGTAACGGCCAGTTTCAAAAAACCGAGGATTCCATTCAATGAACGAGAAATATCCATATAGTAACTGTCGAGTTTCGATAAAATTCTTTTGAGCTTGAAAATACGCAGCAGTCGGAGAATTCTGATCACTCTCACAGACCTCATTGCGTTAGTGAGAGTAAAGTCACTTGATGAAAATAAGTTCAATTCCTCGTTTGGTCCAGATACCATCCAATTAATGGGAAAAGATGCTAAAAAATCAAGGCAAAACCACCCCCGAAGATAATGAAGAAATATCTTTTTCCGATCCTTCACCACGCTGCCTTTCGAATAATATCCCGTGTTGAACGTCATCAAAATATCAATCATAAAGAACGAATCAATGATGTAATTTAAAATAATAATAACTGACGGCGATTCGAAATCAAACGAGAGCTGGAAAGGCACAAAGATCATTTCATAGAAAATAAAAGCGATTGTTGTCAGATCCCAGAACAGTCGAAACATGCCATCAGGCTCAAACGGCGGCATTTTGCGGGGGAACAGCCCAATTATCCACTCTTTCATGAAAAAACACCATCTAAACAAGAAAAAATCCCTCTTGCGTTTATTCCTCGTAGAACTTCTAACCAGCATTTTTAGCTTCGCTCTTTTGCATGAGGTTTTCGCTCTGTAACAGCACCAAAACAAATATCGAAATCTACTTTTCTCATCCGTCCGAATGATTCTTTCTTTATGAATACCTGAAAAATACGGATTGGACATATCATTGATTAAAGTAAGTTGCTGATTATCAAGCGGCTTCTCTTCTCTGAGTTTCTGTTTTATAATATCAAGGAAATTCGTTCGGCTAAAGAATTTCTGCAATCCTTTGAATTCTTCATGAGTTTTGGATTTTTCCTCAAGGATAACTCGTAATCTCGACTTCTTTGGTTGATAGGCCAGGTCCGCAGGGTGAGCAAACAATCGACCATCACGCAGCGTTTGCCTTCGGGTATAAAGGGTCGCTTTGGCATCCTTCATCGGTTTTGTTTCATCATATTCAGTTCCTCTGGTCATTTCTATCACAACCTTTTTTGTAATCTCGTCAGTTTTTATCCCAATCGCTGAATCATCGAGAAATTGACTTTTTGGCTGCTTCTGGGTTGGGATGTTGATTGGGCTCAGATCAATACTCTCATCAGCGTTATCCTGTTTGGGATGGAACGTCTGGACCTGTATAATTTTTCTCTTTCCAGAAAAATTTGGAGTTGCATCCTCTTTCTTTTCAGCATCTTGGTTGTCGTTAGGAGAGTCTGGCATCTTTTTCATTCCGCCGCCTCTCTCTGTTGCATTAGCGTGGCTTTGGTCGGCTTTTTTTTTATCTTTGGCAAAAGCAACGACTGGATATTCGTCTACTTTGGAAGTGTATGAACTAGAGATGTCTGAAGGGTTTGTCACTTCCTTTTGATAGGCGGTAAGCGGGGTGAGCTTGGGATTAACCTTAAGGACTTCCTCAGTTTTGACGAAGTTGTCCGCATTTGAAAGAAGATCATTTGAAAGGTTTTTTCTGCCGAATTTGAACTCTGCATGCAAAGGAGACTCAATCCGGTCGCCAGGTAAGTCCAGCTGTGAAAAGGTCATTGCGATTGCGCCTGTCTCCTGGTTGCGGCGAGGCTGAGTGAGAGTTTGGTTATCAGTTTTGCTCATAAAATAAAATCACAGATGGAATCACTTTATCTCCGTTTAAATTTTCTTGGGAGTTTAGTTAACTTGAAACAACCTGTGATAAAATTTAGTGATTGTTGGAAGAGAAAAGAGAGCCCTCGGAATTCATGAGAAACACAAGAAACCGAGGTCTACTCGAATCTATTTAAAACTGTGTAAAAAGATTTTTTGAGAAACAACTTGGATTTTAAAGAGAATAAGGATGGGCTCACACCATTGTGGAAAATTTCTGCAGAATTAGGTTTGTTCAATAGAATACCCGCCGGGATTATCTGATATATAGGTTATAGACATTAAATCAGAATATCCGGAGAGAATTGTGGAAGCCCAAATTCTGGCGAAAGTTTAGAACTCGATTCAGTTACAATTTAAAAAGAGTATGCATCAAATAAGATTTCAAGCGAGGTGAACGCTATTTCAGCTTGGTATCTTTGAGCGCTCTCCCTTGAATCCAGTGTTTTCTAAATACGTCTCTCCATTTTTGTGTTAACAACAAATTTCAATTCACAACATTTAATCTACGCTAGAAAATTTTTCAGACGTTTTATCACTTTCATTGTCAGGACTATTCTAGCGAAATTCCTGTTTCGACTTGTTGGATGGAACTGTATTCTAAGATCTTCGCTAGATAGTTGCAACTGACGAACGAGTATTTGGAGCATTCACTTTCAGACTCTGAGCTTATCTATGCTACTGAGCCTAAGCAATATGCTTTCAGCAGAATTTGTTATTATAACCCAACTATTCCGACATAAAGTATTTAAGAAATAGATCCAAAATCTTATCTTTACACTGCCTCTTTCTTCATATCCTTCTTTAACACATAGATTGACTAACCATTGCTCAATAAACATTACTTTGTCAACCGATTTTTCTAATGCTTATTTCAGAACTATTCAGCTGATTATCTCCTCTCAAGTGCTACGTTATAACTATTATAAATTGACTTATGCGCTCAAAGAGTCAAAAATTTAGTTAATATATCAGCGAAATAAAGTCTAATTAAAGATTAATCAAGTTAATCAACAAATAAATCTACCAAAATGGAAACTGAAGAAGCCACTAAGAACCAACAGAAAATCGTAGAATTCGAGGAGCAAGACATGAACGAAGAAGAAAAAGATGATGTGCCAATGGAAGACCTCGAAGATTTTAAAAGAGACATTGAATTCGATAAGATAGACATCAAAAAGGTATTCTTTCACAGAATCCTGAGTCTCATTTGAGTTCTTAGTTCGCAGCAGTGGACGACATCAGGAGAATTCCAGTACCTCCACACAGAGTGACTCCTCTCAAAAACAACTGGGAGAAAATTGTGACTACAATCGCTGAGAATATGAAATTACAGATAAGAATGAACACTAAAAGGAAATGCATTGAAATCAAAACATCGAAGTTTACCGAAGACAAAAATGCGATCATTCGAAGTGCTGATTTCCTTAAGGCATTCATGTTGGGCTTTGACCTAATCGATGCGCTCGCGCTTCTGAGATTAGAAGACTTGTATGTCGAGTCCTTCGAAATAAAAGATGGTAATATAGCTTTCATTGAAAACTGCTAATCAAGAAATTGTGGATTATAGTAAAGAACCTTCAAGGTGACCATCTTTCTCGTTGTATTGGAAGAATTTCGGGAGAAAAAGGAAAAACCAAAAATGCTATTGAAAATGCAACTAAAACTAGAATCGTATTGGCAGATACCAAAATACATATCTTAGGTAAATGCCAATTGTTTCTGTTCAACTGCTTACTTAAATTCTTTGTCCTTAATAGGAAGCTTCAGCAATATTAAAATTGCGAGAGAGTCGATCTGTGCTCTGATTCTTGGAAGTCCTCCAGGAAAAGTTTACTCTCAACTCAGATTTGTATCGAAACGTCAGGCTAGCGCACTGTAATTGACATAACATTCAAGAGAAAGCTTGAAACGCTGCAGGATCAAGATCTATCAATAGTATATTATAAAAAATATGATCTTAATGATAGTAACTGGTGGTTCAGTCCTTCCTAATGAAGAAAGAGCTTTACATTTTTGAGAATTTAAATTTTGTCTTCAACACGATTCTAGATGTGGCGTTATGACACGACATTATTTTGAAGTCGAATTCGTCTTTGCACGTTGTTTTATCCACGGGTTTTTCGTTCGTGTTCACATTAAGATTGATAGATCTCAAAATGAAATATAGTTTTTTGATACAATGCTAAGTACGTCTGGTGGATTTGAGTGAGTTGCATCTGTTGGTATAGTGAGAATAATTCTAAAAAAAACCCAAAGCGGCAGTCTGAGAATTATCAAAAACAGATGTTCTCTAGTTTCCCAATAATATTATGATCATGAATTGTCTTAATACGCTACGTTTGGTTTTACTTAATTTTCTTTCGATGATATTGAAATGAAATGGAAAATGACAGACTATTCCATGAATGAAT
>ENA-UOUE01000490-UOUE01000490.1-compost-metagenome-genome-assembly--contig:-NODE-490-length-31582-cov-9.719346_pt1 | contig 31582 bp, 18 predicted proteins | sample MGYA00238146_ERZ747223 | MGnify/ENA primary metagenome ERZ747223 (study PRJEB28781, sample SAMN06268865) | compost metagenome | isolation source: single cell | place: USA: California, Emeryville, Joint...
AAGAGAATCCTTGGCTCTGTTGTGCGTTGCATTTACCAGCAAGCATCATAATTGGCATGATAGCGAGGGCGACGAGGGTTAATTGCCATGAGCCAGAGAAGGCGATTCCGATACCACATAGCAGAGAGCCGACTCCAGCCATTATAACACCATACAGAGTAGTGGTCAGCTGGTTGACCATTGTTGCGTCAGTGGCTAATTTCGATGCCAAAGCTCCAGGGGAATGCTCTGGAAGATCAAACCACCCTATGTGCATTCTTAGCATCTTGGCAAAAACGTCAGTTCTGATCCCTGTTGTGATCTTTTCACCAACAATAGCATAAATACCCTTTTCTAATGGCTGTAAAACCATTGAGAAGACTCCTAACATCAGCAGCCAGAACGCGAGCTCATTAGATTTCCATCTAAAATCAGGGTCGTCAGGCAAGGCCAAAACTTCCAGCAAACGAGCTATCAGAATTGATGATGCAGGCCATACAGCTCCGTTACACATGGCAAGGAAAAAGGCGAAATAAAGGAATGGTTTTGTGCCTTTGCCGTACTTTTCGAGTCTCTTTTGAATATCGTTAACTTCTTTCTTCGAAAGTTCCTTCTTCTCTTCCTTCTTTTCTTCCGTCTTTTTCACAATTAATTCTGCTCCCGCACTTTTAATGGGACTTTCTGTATCAGCAACTGGTTCGATATCGTCACCTTCAATTTCATCACTCTTTGGTGATTTAGGCTCTTCTTGAATGATATCAAGATTCAAGCTAAATGGGGGAACGCTCTCGTCGCCGGGGTGGAAGTAATCCTTAATTTGGATAAACTCATTATCGATGACATCGAGTGGCGACATTTTTTTAACCGCCTCAATTTGGGTCTCAATTTTTGTGGTGATTTCTTGTTCATGTTTAGTCGAAGGCTTTTTTACTAGCTTGTGTTCATGGGTTTTCGTTTCATGATGGTGGGTGACTTGATGATGAGTAAGGTCATAGTATTTTCCCTTCAGCTTGAGAAGCTCCGCATGTTTCCCTCTCTCTTCAATTACTCCGTTGTTAAAGACCAAAATAACATCAGAATTCTGAATGGTGGAGAGTCGGTGAGCAATAACGATTGTGGTACGGTCCTTGGAGATCTCATCCAGTGTCTTTTGGATGCTTATTTCATTTTTTCGATCCAAGGCGCTGGTAGCTTCGTCTAATAGCAATATTTTTGGATTCTTCAGCATAGCTCTGGCAATAGCAATACGTTGCTTTTGACCACCAGAAAGCTGAGCTCCTCCGGAACCGACAAAGGTGTCGAGCCCTTTTTCTAGTCCACGAATGAACTCGTCGATATTGGCGTCTCTTAGTGCAGCCCACATCTGCTCTTCGGTCGCATCTGGCTTGGCAAATCGCAAGTTTTCTCTAATTGAGGTAGCGAACAGGGCGGGTTCTTGGCCAACATAGCCGATGTTCTCTCTCAACCATTTCAAGTTGATAGATTTTATGGATTTGCCATCAAATAGCACGTCACCAGCATCAGCGTCATAGAATCTCTCGATTAATTGCATGCAGGTAGTTTTTCCACAGCCACTCTCTCCCACAAGGGCGATTTTCTGTCTTGGTTCAGCTACAAAATTAACTCCCTTCAAAATTTTTCTGTGCTTCTTTGATGGGTAGGCGAATTCAACGTTCACGAATTCGATTCTGCCTGTGAGCTCTGGAGTTTCACCAGCTGTGCTTTCAATATCGATCTGAGATTTACGATCGATGACTTTCATGGCTCTTGCTCCTGCTTCTTTTGCCAGCGCAAACGATTTTAATGGCGTGGTAGCCTGTGAAATAGAAAATGCAGCCATGAGATTCGCGAAGAGAATACCAATAACGTCTCCGAAAGTGTAAGGGCCGTCATTGACAGGGTTATATGTTTCGTTCTCAATTAGGTAGGAACCATAGAAAAGTCCCAAAGCGTAGCAGAACATGACTGCGAAGAGTAGAATACCGATAAATATTCCACCCATAAACCCGTATTTGATAACGATCCTTTTGGCCTCAGTAAGGGCTCTTTTATAGTTTCGGACCTCTTTCTCTTCCCCGGATAAAGCAACTACGGTTTTGATCGCCGTAAGGGCCTGTTCAGCCACACCTCCTGATTTTTCATAGGCTTCTAAGTTCTTCTTGGTCGACTTCTGAATCGCCCAAACGTAAAAGCTGCCTCCAATGAAGATAACTGGAAGGTTCACTAGCATCATCAACGAGAGCTGCCAGCCTTTTGAGAATCCAATCGCGAAACCAGCGATTATCTGGGCGAAGCTTGAAATGAACGTTTGAACTTTCTCTCCGATTCCTTGCCAAATCAATTGGCAGTCATTCGCGATTTTAGTTGATAGCTCGTTGGGATTGATGCTATCAAAATAGCCAATCTCTTGCCGGAGCAATGCTCTGAAGTACTCACGACGTATATTGATGGTTTGTCGTTCACCAATGAGCATCCAGCAGGAGACAGATATAAGAGCCGAGACGAATGCAGCTATTCCAGCATACATGAAGTAGGCAGTATACTCCTTTGCAAGTCGGATAAGCTCATCATATCCTTGGCTTGGATCGAAACTGTTAGTCATCCCTCCGAAAATCAAAGCGTAAAGCGGCATAATAACTCCGTTAGCAATGGAAAATAAAGTACCAAAAATCATCATGAGTATATCATACTTGTTCGCATAACGATATAGTTTCGCGAATTTTATCGGAGGAATTTTTTCTTCGGTTTTCTTGCTCTTGTCAGTTGGACTTTTGGGATCTTCGCCGCTAGTTGGACTCTTGGGTTCGTTGTCGTTTGGATTTTTCGGCTCCGAGTTAAATTGAGTATTTCCAGATGTCGGGTTTTGCGCACTTGTAATGCCATCAATATTTATTCTCTGATCTTGCTGGGCTGACTCCGCACCATCAGTACGACCTGCGGAGTTGTCTTCTACTTTGACACTCGAGGTGCCACCTGAGGTTTTCTTTTCTTTTGTTGGTTTATCCATGATTTTGTTTAATTTATTCGGTATAAAAATTTAATTAAAAATACCTTTAAAAGACACCTGATTCGTCGATATCAAAAAGCTGCACTAAAGAAATCCTATTCTAAGAATCAGAAAATTGAAACTTTCTGATTCTCGGTCGAAGAAAATTACGAACCCATTCTTTCTCTTGGGCCTTTGGAAATTCAAGGAATTTGAGTTTGAATGGCGTCGATTTTAATAGGAATCTCGTGATTTGAAAAAGTTTTCTGGAAGAGAAGGTAACTTGTAACAAATACTTAATTAGCAAATTTAAATATATGCTTCAAGATTAGATTTTTATGGAGCCTTCCGAAGCATCAAGCATTAACCTCCAAAAGGGTTTACTATCTATATGTTAAGAAAAAGAGATCTTTTCTGGTCTTTCTCATGAGTGAAACTTCCAAAAACAGCACAAAACCTAAAAAATCAAAACTATATCTAATATTTTTTCAATCCTAATTGGATCTGTTTACGTTGAGATAGAGAATGGTGTGATTGTGAATTCTACTCATCGATCGCGGTGTGGCGCTCATAATATTTGCTTTTTTCAGAATCTGCTAAAACTTCTTCTAAGAAGAGTTAAAAGTTAGTTAATACAACTCATTAAAACCTCAATAAAAACTATTTAACATTATGCTTTGGTAGCATCTATCAGTGCTCCTTCCTCAAAATATCATAAAAATGAGTGTGAAAGCCCCTTCATTCTGAAATGAGTGGTCAATGACGGCGCTAAAAACGAAATAGATTTTTTTGTTGGTTACATAATTACTCAAAAGTCAGGTAGTTTCAACGATTCATTCGACTCGAATGATTGGCCGTACATTACTAAGGCTCGAAAGCTATAATCTCATATTAATTTTAGAAAGCATACAATTTTAAGAGAATCCGTAAATGGAATCTTGCTGCATCTTGATTTTATTCAGAACTTAAATTTGCGAAGCACCTAATTAAATTCCGACATGGATTTCTGCTAAAATACTCGAAAACAGATTATTCTAATTCTAACCGGCATCAATAGGTGGGAACCCGGACACGAACTAAGATTAGCTTATAATCAAGAGCTATCAAAGTTGTTATTAGGAAATCTTGCACTTATGAAAATGATGCTTGATATTGCAATAATTAATTCTCTCTTTTGTAGATTCTACCTCATTGAACTGAAGCTTTGAAAAGTAGTTTCAGTGAGTCAGAGGAAATTTTCACTTTTTCATAATTTTATCTTCCATTTAAACTGAAAGCAGATTTCTGATAAGCAAAATTTCTTGATACGAAAACATAGCATGCACTTTGAGCACCATATAGCTTATTTCGAGCATATTTCACGACTATTCTCAACAAAAACCAAGTTACCGCATCCGAGCGTAATTAAATAGTACACCTTATCTGAATTGATTTTCTTTGGATGACTGCAAAGAAGATTTTTTCAGTTGGATTCCCATTGAGAGACTAGCTATCTTGCTACTTCAGGCGATTTCATTCCCTCTTTTGGACTTAGTGCACCTATGACAGTTACAAAATCTGATTCGAGTTGAGTATTGATTATACATAAAATTATGTACAACTTATGCAATTTAGATTCTTTGAAGAATGGATTTTGGTCTTGGAATTTGATCCTACTTTAATTTATCAATGCTGCATATCTCAAATATTTCATGGTAAATCCCGGCTTCGTCAAGCATAATTTAACTTATCTGTTCTACAATTTAGGTTATAATAGTTCTAATCAATTCAAAATGATTTTATCTGAAGTTTAAGAAAGTTCTACTTGTTCAGTTTGCTCAGCTGAAGTAGTGCTTCAAGATTCCTATGGCTGCTGTTTGTCAAGATTGCACCTTGTATTTGAGCTTTTTTTTCTGAATTCAATCAAGATGATAATGAAAGTTCGTGACATTGTGGCATGAAGGCAAGATATGGATTCAAAAGAAGTGTCATACAAGCATGGTTCTCTTCCTGCAGCTACGTATATGCGATTATCGAATAATGGATTTTGCATGTCAGTTAGAGATAATGTCGAAACCAATTGATTTGATAGATTAAGTCAGTATACAACAAATGTTCATCTAATTAATTTCACTGACGGATCATCTCAAATTTGCTTGCAAAGAAACGTCTCCAAATTCGAGAAGCAACTTTGTGTGTTTGTAAGTCCAAAAAAGAAATAATATTTTGTTTGAGCATGATTCTACAAAAATGTTAAAAATTGACCCTAACGGTCGCAAATGCTATACAGAAATCTTGAAGGAATATTTGTTTTCACAGAAAAAAAATAATATTCTGAATATTCAGAAAGTGGACTTTGGGCTTTTTATATCTCATATAAGCTCACCAGAGCGCTTAGACTAAGAATAAAAATTTAAACCGGAAAGGGCATATGGTTTTCCAATAGCAGTGGTATGGAATTACACTAGTGCAAGAAGATAAATAACGTATTTCATGAATATAGTTGAAGACTATTTCGACTATTCTGACTGGTTTATTGACATTTTTAATTACTCTTATACCTAAATCTAACTGAGAGAGCACAACTTTATTAAGAACATTAAAGTTAATTAAGGACAGTGTAATGAACATATTCCTCTCAATAAAGAACAAGAAACATGAAAACAAATACTATGAAAGCATGGATTATTACACAGCCCAATCTCTGTATACTCAGGCACTTCTGGGAGCAAGCGCGCTGATATTTATTCCTATCGTTCAATACGACATCATGAAAGCCAGCAAATTTAACCCAAGTGCAATAGCTTATGGGGTTTTTAAGTGCGTTTTCTTTCTTGTTCTTGTGATCACTGGCTTGAGCGCAAGATTATTTTGGAAGAAGCTTCAAAAATATCACAGAGCAGCTAGATGGGGCTTAGATCTTTTAAATATGTCTTTTGCAGCATTTTTATGTTGGACATATAGCAAAGATAGACTTGCAAACACCCTCGTTTCTGGCTGGTGGAACGGATTAATTGCCATGACGGTGTTTTTGAGTGTTTCAAGGTGGTATCTTAAGATTATAGCTTATTCTACGGTTGTTACAGTGGCGTTTACCTTCCAGTATTTAGAAAATCGTACAGCTAAAATACCATTGACGATGGCTTGCATTATCCTATATTTCGCATTGTCTACGTACTTCCTTCATCGATACGAGATTTCTCGATTTTTAGAAAAGCAAAAATTATTTGAAGAGAGCGAAACTTTCAAACAAATGCTTGATTTGACAACAGATGGAATCATTATCACGAGCCTTCAAGAAGAAATGATGTATAAGAACTGGGATGATCAAAGGTATGTCTGGTGGAACGAGAAGGAGAGTTCCGAGCAGAATATGAGAGACATTAAAGTTGATCATAAGAAGAGCGTCTTCAACCTTTCAAGTCTCACACTGCCAACAAATGTCATCAGCACAGTAATCTCATTATAGTTTATTAATCGTTCAATTTCTATTAAAATAACAGCTAACTGATGCCGAAGCTCGAAATGATGACTCTAATCTCATGGATGTTTTGAGAGAGACGGTGAGGTCTCTTGATAGAAACTTCCTAGCTCAATTGGACAACACACAACAAACCATTATGACCCTCACAGGAAAAGTTTACAAAGGCAGGAATCATTCAGGAGAAGATTTGCATCTTCAAAATTCTGAGGATAATGAATGTGTCCTGGAAATTAGAGTCCTTGCATTGACGTTCAGAGAAAAACCTGCCTTGGCACTTATCTTCCACAACATCACAGAAAGAAGCACGATTACTCTTCTTGAAGATAACAACAACTACAAGAATCGTCTTCTTGCTTCAGTATCACATGAACTGAGAACTCCTCTCAACGCCAGTATCAATTTCATTCAAGCAGCGATTGATGATGACAAACTCCCAGAAGATGTTCGAGAGAATCTCCTTCTCCCATCTCTCGCTTCTAATCGACTTCTCCTTTCCCTTATCAATGATATTCTTGATTTTTCTCAGATGAGTGCGAACAAACTTCGACTTGTGTATGAAAATGGCGATGTGAAAAAAACAGTTGATGAATGTATAAATCTCATCAGGTTGCAAGCCAAACGAAAAGGACTTTCCCTTGACGTGAAATATGACATTGAAACCGACTCTTCAGACCTTTGTACAGATCATAATCGTCTGAAGCAGATAATATTAAATTTATTGAGTAATGCAATCAAATTCACGCTGGAAGGAAGAATTACTGTAAAAGTGAGGCTCATGTATTCACTTGAATATAGAAAATTGCTGCATGTGCAAGTGAGTGATACAGGGATCGGGATCTCAGAGGAAGACCAACAGAGACTATTTCAGGCGTTCGTGAAGATTGATTTAGGAAGGCGGTTAGCATTAAATTCGACAGGAGTTGGCTTGGGCTTGATGATCTCGAATAACTTAGTACAGATGTTGGGACCAGCTGAAAGAGATGCAAGCAATCCAATTAAAGTGACGGCAGAACTCAACAAAGGGTCGACATTTGAGTTTTGGATCAGAGATCAAGATGAACCTCTCGCACCAGAGTACTTACCACTTAAGGGATCGATCCATTCAGAAGACCATGCTCCCTTAATGAATGAACATGTAGAAGGCTTAATGCAATTGCCCCGTCTATCCAGTATGAGATGTGATTTACTTTTAGGAGGATCAGGATCAACCAATCACCTTTTAACCGATGGACTAACCATCACAACCACAAAACAACCTATCGTTTGCAGTTGTCCACCTATTCTAGTCGTTGATGATGATGTTTTTAATATTACGGTTCTTCAAACTGTCCTCAACACAATAGGATATTCTTCCCATTCAGCTTACAATGGACAACAAGCAATAGAAAAAGTTCTCAAGAGACAAGGAAAAGCTTGTGGAGACGGATGCTTTAGTCAGTATAAGCTCATATTCATGGACTGTAATATGCCTGTACTTGATGGCTTCGACGCAACAAAAGAATTAAAAGAAATGATGAAACAGAAGAGAATCTCCGAGATACCCATCATTGGCTGTACGGCGCTAGTTCAACCTCATGAGAGACAGAGAGCACTTAACGCGGGAATGAGCGAGGTATGTACCAAACCTCTAGATCGCAAGAAAATGCACAGCATTCTACGCAGCTTTTTAACTAATTAATGGTTTCCCCATCCATGTTATAACTGCGAGCAAGTCTATTTAAATAAACCAAGTTGGATGTTTTTGCCGGCTATATATACAATACCCATAAATCGTTGTTTATTTGTCTTCGTTTTTGTCCTTGATTTTAATGTTGTCGTCGATCCTCATTTACTAGCCAAGGTAAGTAGAGTGTGTTCTAACTTAATTCTTTTTACACCGATTTTTGGGGACTTCGTTTTTAATTTTTTTGCTGCTGACATCTTCTTTTTGTGTGTTTACTTGCATCAAGGCAGTTAACAAATAGCTTTATTAATTGAAGCTCAAAATTGGAGACTCTTGGATATGGATAAAAAATCTGTATCTTTTTTTGCTGAGTAGGAATTGAACTCTGACTTTAGATATGTTCTCCTGTTTTCCAAGGTTGAAATATCACAGCGGGCCTTGGAAAATTGCTCCAGCATCGTAACTTTTCCTTTACTGCTCAATTTGTTCAACTTCTTTCTCTCAGCTTCTACTTAAGTGATCTTTTACAAATAGCAAGATTCTTACGACAGTATTCTTAATCATATCACCAATAAATTTTGCAGATATTGTCTCGAAGTCGAGTAAAAGATTGACTTACGACAACTCATAATCAAACAATGGTGCTGCTTGCTAACTCAACAATAATTCTATCCAAATGCACGCAGTGGGAGACTAATTTTTTTCCTATCAAATTGTAAAGAAATTCGTGAAATAAGTTGGCGTACAATTCTCCATTCTGTATAAATTGTGAAAGAAGTCAATTATCTAGTCTGCTTTCGTCAGCTGGATGTGAATAGAAAGGAAATCTGTACAAATTTAAAGTTTTTCGTGAGTATGATTTCAGGGCGTGTATACCAAGATCAGCGCCTCGTTGAGAGTGCACTCAAGATAGAAATACAATTTTGAAGGAATAAAGGAAATCGCAAAGCTCTATCGCGCTCATAAGAGCGAGTTATATTCATTCTTCACGCATCTTTTTCATGAGGGTGCAGTATACTCGAAACTAGCTGCTGCCTACTTCGCAAAATAATGAATATCGCTATAACAGTAGCTTGTGCCACTATTTCTTTTGTTACAATGGCGGTGTTTTTTATTTCAAGCTCTTATTTCGAAGGTAGGGTTTCAATCTTCACTTAAGCTTCCTAGTTCATGAAAACTGCAAATCAGACATCTTAATCTCAATGCTCTCATTTCAAACGCTCTTTTAGACAAAGATCTAAGGCCCGTTTTTCTTCTCTATCTATATTTCTCGAGAATGATGAAAAGTTGCTCTTTAAGTTTGATGAAAATAAAAATTGGTCTTCAAAATATTACACGAGCAAAGGTGCAAAAAAAAAGTAAACTTAAATCATATAGTTTACATGCACAATCTGTGATTAATACATAGATTTTCCCAAGAACTGTTTGAGAGGTTAATAGAACTCTCCACCCGTTTGTTTATTTTGCTACTAACTTATAGAATTGAGAATAAAGTCTTAAATTAGTCTAAAATCTCAATTTTCCTCTCGACAGAAATTATTGTGCAATTTTATTACTTCTCAAATTTGCTCTCACCTTGGGTGTTTTTACACAACTTATGAGCTTTGCTAGTGGGTTTGATTTCGATGATGGTCACGAAACCTAGGCTCTGAGATTGTAGAAATTCAGCCTATCATTTGATGTGCCATCCATAAATAAACTTGCAGCTTAGCTTGGATAATTGAGCGGCCTGCTCGCTCAGCTTTTAAATAGGGTTTTTGTAGCTATGGGAGAAATTAATCATTGATAAATTTCATTCGTAAAAAAACACAAATTGAAATTTTGGGTTCAATCCTTAAATAGAAACGATCGCGATTTTTTTTCACTCGCCTCCTAAAAGAAATATTTTTGTTGAAAGACGAACATGTGTTGACTTGATGAAGCCAGTAACACCCAGAATTACATGCACCTAAACTCAATTTCTACAAAAGCAGTTTGTTTCGTTATAATTAAGCTAATTTAATTTTTTTTAACAGTGGCTCCAGATAAAATTATATATTTCACTTTTTTTGCCAGCGTGCTCATTTATTGTAATTATCGAACTTAAATTGAATTGGACCAAAGTCAAAAAAGGTTGCCAACAATGAACGTTTTCCTCTCAATAAAGAACAAAAAGCATGAAAACAAATATTATGAAAGTATGGATCATTATACAGCTCAGTCTCTATATACTCAAGCTCTATTGGGAGTGCTTGCGTTGATATTTATTCCATTTGTGCAATACGAAACCATAAAGAAGAGCAACTTCAATCCAAGCGCAATCGCTTATGGAGTGAGCAAATGCGTATTCTTTCTTGCGCTTGTGATCACTGGTTTGAGTGCGAGGTTATTTTGGAAGAGGCTTCAAAAATATCACAGAGCAGCCAGATGGGGCTTAGACCTTTTGAATCTGTTGTTAGCTGCGTATTTGTGCTGGACTTATAGTAAAGACAGACTCCAAAACACTTTGATATCAGGCTGGTGGAATGCATTCATTGTGATGACCGTTTTTATAAGTATTTCAAGATGGTATCTCAAAATCATTGCCTATTCCTCAGTGGTGGCTGTGGCATTTACAGTCCAATACATGGAAATCCATGCTACGAAAATACTTTTAACGATGGCTTGCATTCTCATCTATTTCGCGTTGTCTACATATTTTCTGCATCGATATGAAATTTCTAGATTTTTGGAGAAACAAAAACTTTATGAAGAGACCAAAACCTTCAAACAAATGCTTGATCTGACCACTGATGGAATCATGATCTACAGTCTCAAGGAAGAATTAATGTATAAAAACTGGGAAGATCAAAGGTATTCTTGGTGGAACGACCAAGAAAGCACCGGACAGAATCTAAGAAGCATCAAGATCGATCAGAAGAAGAGTATTCTCAATGTTACTTGTGCATCTCAAACAACAAATCCGATCAATACGGTAAAGAAGATTTTTTGAAATCCTTTTATTCATGAATATCATAGATGTCTACGAGAGACACTGGAAATGAGCAGTCAAATCTTATCGATGTGCTACGGGAAGCCGTGAGGTCCTTAGATGAAAATTTTATTTCGAAAATGGACAGCACACAGCAAACCATCATGACACTCACGGGAAAAGTTGTTAGAACCAAAGGACGTTTTGGAGATGAATCTCCTAAACTTAGAGCCGGAAATGAGGAATGTGTTCTCGAGATCCGTGTGATCGCATTGACATTTAGAGAGGAGCCTGCTCTGGCTCTGATCTTCCATGATATTACAGAGAGAAGCACGATCGCGATGCTTGAAGATAACAACAACTATAAAAATCGTCTCCTTGCTTCAGTATCACATGAACTTAGGACTCCTCTCAATGCCAGTATCAATTTCATTCAATCAGCTATTGACGACGACAAACTTCCAGAAGATATTCGAGAAAATTTCCTTCTCCCATCTCTCGCTTCTAATCGACTTCTCCTTTCTCTCATCAATGACATTCTCGATTTTTCTCAGATGAGTGCGAACAAACTTCGACTTGTTTACGAGACTGCTGATGTGAGAAAAACTGTGGATGATTGTGTGGGACTTCTCAAAATACAAGCCACACGAAAAGGGATCTCACTAGGAGTTGAATATGATATTGAAACCGAATCTTCTGAGCTCTGCACTGATCACAACAGATTGAAGCAGATCATTTTGAATTTGTTGAGTAATGCAATCAAATTCACTTTGGAAGGAGGCGTGACTGTCAAGGTGAAGCTGATGAGCTCACCCGAATACAAGAAGTTGTTACATGTGCAAGTGAGTGATACTGGGATTGGAATTTCAGAGGAAAATCGACAGAAGTTGTTCCAAGCATTTGTGAAGATTGATTTAGGAAAGCGGCTATCAATAAATTCGTCAGGAGTTGGCTTGGGATTGATGATCTCAAATAACTTAGTACAAATGCTGGGACCAATGGATGGAGAAGAAAATAATGCAATCCGAGTCAAGTCAGAGCTAAATAAAGGATCAACGTTTGAGTTTTGGATTAGAGATCAGGAAGAACCGCCACTATTAGCCTTTTTAACACTCAAGAAATCGAAATCGAGTCTTCCAGAAGATCATGCTTCGATGATGAATGAACATTCAGACGTCATGCAAATACCTCATCAATCATTTCTCAAGTTCGATTTAGCAAAGAGGTCATTTTGTAATCCTTTTAGTAGCGAGTTCTCAGGGCTCATATCACCAACAAAACGGTCAGACATTTGTAATTGTCCAGCAATTTTAGTGGTTGATGATGATGTTTTCAATATCACTGTTCTTCAAACCATCCTTGACACCCTAGGATACCCCTCTCATTCGGCCTACAACGGACAACAAGCAATCCAAAAGGTACTCGATAGACAAGGCAAGTCTTGTGGGTTTGGATGTTCTGGACAATATAAGCTCATATTCATGGATTGTAATATGCCTGTGCTTGATGGATTCGATGCCACAAGAGAGTTAAGAGAGCTGATGAAGCAGAAGAGAGTATCTGAGATACCGATTATTGGTTGCACGGCACTGGTTCAATCACATGAAAGAGAAAAAGCAATTAGCGCAGGAATGAGCGAGGTTTGTACCAAACCTATTGATCATAAGAAAATAAGCAATATTATAAAAAATTTTGTAAGTGGGTGAGCAGCTCATTTAATGCTGCACGATTTTTTCAAAGATTTGTATAGATATATCAACCATCCATAAAAATGTTTCACTTTAATTCCTCACCATCAATTTCGAAATTCTCATAGAAACTCATTGAGGCTCATTGACTTCAGAATTATGAGAAAACAACACGATTAATCTCATTTCCTACTTTGCAATATGATTCTCTCATTTGAATGCAGATCAAAGAGTTCGTTGTCTACTTAAGAAAAACAATTATTTATTCAACTTGATATCTCACACATAATCACTAAAAAATGACGTAATGAATGGATCAGCATTTTATTATTCATATCTGTGGGAATATTTGAAAAAATTAACTGTAAATTTGAAAATACTTTTCTGTAGCTCAGGGACGACTTTATCTCTGGTTCAGTCGAAAATTTTCTAAATAACCAATGTTTTTTCACGCTGTAGTTGTTAGCCTTCCTTACACAATAATAAAGAACTTGAAATTTATTGCTTGCCAACTAGTCGATTTTTGTTTTATCATCACAGATGAATTTCAAGACATTACAATTGAACTTCTAATTTTTCACATGTAAATATTGCGTTAAAAATAATACATACCTAAAAAGCCTCACATCGATGTGTCAGAAGTCTATTTGAATTGTTTACTGAACATGAAACAAGTTTATTTAAGAGTAGCACTCCTCACAAATAAAATGGGATCAATTTATGAATTTACCAGGCGCAAGTGGATCGATTTTTATCGGAAATCAGTTGATGGACAGGACATGCCTGGCAGTTTTATTTTTTTCCGAAAATTGAGCCTCAGATCTTGAGCACTTTGAGATTGAATGATGAGAGTAGCTTTTATTATGGTAGCTTAGGCTGAAAGTTTTGAGTCCTCATGCTTGCAGAGGATCCAATCAGTCTTTGAAGATATTGTCTATCATGTAACTTGCGTTCTGAACTGGGTAGTGGGAAGAATCAGCAAAGTAAACTTTTAAACAGGGCTTTTTTAATAAATAAATTTATTCAGAGCTCAAATTGAGAATATGAAGGCAATTAGGTAAGTTAGTAATAGTTGCAAATTTCAATCTTTGTTTCCTTGAGAAATAAATGTTGTTATATCGCCCTATAAAGTATCTCCTCTTTGAAATACGTGCAGCAGCGTGCCCTTCATAATAGTGTCAAACTGAATTTCCTGGAAGTATGTCGTTCTGGCCTGCGAATAAACGAATTAATTTTTTAGGAGTGGCCAAAGATAAATTTATTTATTTTACTTTATTACCAGCATTCTTGTTAATTATAATTCCAACGAAAAATCAAATTGGATCAAAGGTCAAAATAAGCTCCCAACAATGAACATATTCCTCTCAATAAAGAGCAAAAAGCATGAAAACAACTATTATGAGAGCATGGATTATTACACAGCTCAATCTCTGTATACTCAAGCACTGTTAGGAGCAACTGCGCTAATATTTATTCCTATCGTCCAATATGAACTCATAAAAACCAGCGAATTCAAAGCAAGTGCGATCGCTTATGGGGTGATGAAGTGTCTGTTCTTTCTAGTGCTTGTGATAGCTGGCTTGAGCGCAAGGTTACTTTGGAAGAGACTTCAAAAATATCATCGAGCAGCAAGATGGGGATTAGATCTCTTCAATTTGTTGCTGGCCTCTTATTTGTCATGGAATTTCACTAGAGCCAGACTCCAAAACAATTTGGTTTCTGGCTGGTGGAACGGATTAATCTCAATGACAGTCGTTACAAGTATTTCAAGATGGTATCTCAAAATTATAGCCTATGCCGCAATAGTGGCTGTAGCATTTACTTACCAATTTCTTGGAGATCTCAACTCACCAAAGATACCATTAACAATGATTAACATTATCCTATATTTCGCTCTTTCAACTTATTTCCTGCACCGGTTCGAGATTTCTCGATTTTTAGAGAAACAGAACCTCCTCGAAGAAGCTCAAGCTTTCAAACAAATGCTTGATCTGACAACCGATGGAATTATTATCTATAGCCTAAAAGAAGAGTTGATGTACAAGAACTGGGATGATCAACGATATGCTTGGTGGAACGAAAAGGAAACCACAGAATATAATTTAAACAACATCAAAATTGATCAGAAGAAGAGTGTTCTCAATATTACTAGTGCCTCCTTATCGACAAATGCGATCAATACAGTAAATTATTTTAATGGCTTTCTGTTAAAGTTTTTTCCTAAATTATAGTCGCCTCTAAGGGAAGTAGGAAACAACGAGCTTCCTCTCACAGAAATGCTGCGGGAAACAGTAAGGACCCTTGAAGAAAGTTTCATCTCTCAATTAGACGGCAAACAGCAAACTATTATGACCCTAACAGGGAAAGTTGACAGAGTCAGAAGCTATTATGGAGAAGAATCTCCTAACCATAGAGCTGATGATAGCGAATGTGTCCTCGAAATTAGAGTAGTTGCCCTGATGTTTAGGGAAAAACCTGCCTTGGCTCTGATCTTCCATGATATTACAGAGAGAAACACCATCGCGATGCTTGAAGATAACAACAACTATAAAAATCGTCTCCTTGCTTCAGTATCACATGAACTTAGGACTCCTCTCAATGCCAGTATCAATTTCATTCAATCAGCTATTGACGACGACAAACTTCCAGAAGATATTCGAGAAAATTTCCTTCTCCCATCTCTCGCTTCTAATCGACTTCTCCTTTCTCTCATCAATGACATTCTCGATTTTTCTCAGATGAGTGCGAACAAACTTCGACTTGTTTACGAGACTGCTGATGTGAGAAAAACTGTGGATGATTGTGTGGGACTTCTCAAAATACAAGCCACACGAAAAGGGATCTCACTAGGAGTTGAATATGATATTGAAACCGAATCTTCTGAGCTCTGCACTGATCACAACAGATTGAAGCAGATCATTTTGAATTTGTTGAGTAATGCAATCAAATTCACTTTGGAAGGAGGCGTGACTGTCAAGGTGAAGCTGATGAGCTCACCCGAATACAAGAAGTTGTTACATGTGCAAGTGAGTGATACTGGGATTGGAATTTCAGAGGAAAATCGACAGAAGTTGTTCCAAGCATTTGTGAAGATTGATTTAGGAAAGCGGCTATCAATAAATTCGTCAGGAGTTGGCTTGGGATTGATGATCTCAAATAACTTAGTACAAATGCTGGGACCAATGGATGGAGAAGAAAATAATGCAATCCGAGTCAAGTCAGAGCTAAATAAAGGATCAACGTTTGAGTTTTGGATTAGAGATCAGGAAGAACCGCCACTATTAGCCTTTTTAACACTCAAGAAATCGAAATCGAGTCTTCCAGAAGATCATGCTTCGATGATGAATGAACATTCAGACGTCATGCAAATACCTCATCAATCATTTCTCAAGTTCGATTTAGCAAAGAGGTCATTTTGTAATCCTTTTAGTAGCGAGTTCTCAGGGCTCATATCACCAACAAAACGGTCAGACATTTGTAATTGTCCAGCAATTTTAGTGGTTGATGATGATGTTTTCAATATCACTGTTCTTCAAACCATCCTTGACACCCTAGGATACCCCTCTCATTCGGCCTACAACGGACAACAAGCAATCCAAAAGGTACTCGATAGACAAGGCAAGTCTTGTGGGTTTGGATGTTCTGGACAATATAAGCTCATATTCATGGATTGTAATATGCCTGTGCTTGATGGATTCGATGCCACAAGAGAGTTAAGAGAGCTGATGAAGCAGAAGAGAGTGTCTGAGATACCGATTATTGGTTGCACAGCGCTTGTTCAACCACATGAAAGAGAGAGAGCGATTAATGCAGGAATGAGCGAAGTTTGCAACAAGCCTTTAGATCGCGAGAAAATAAATAATATCATAAAAAAATTTTAGTACGAATGCTCCAATATTCCTTGCATCACTCTGATCGTGGTTCATAATAGTTGCAATTTCCCTTCGTACACGGGTCATTGTCCATTGATATTCTTTCTGTTTCTTATCGTATTTATGAAATGTATCTTGAAAAACCATTTAAAATATTTGGCAAGCATTCTCACATATATAGGATATCCAATATCCATCAGATCTTTATTAACCACAACTGAGAACGGTTTTACTTATTGTAAGGTAATAAAGAGGAGGTATCTCTCATAAATAGTTTGGAAAATTTAAGCAACAGAACTGACAAGCAACATCTTTTATTTGTCTATATATTTATCGTGGGTTTCCACACATGACAAAGATAGATTCGTAACCAAGAATGAAGGGAATTTGTCCTCTCGCAGTTATGCTGCTATTTTATTTGATAATGCTATTAGTATTGCTGCTCTAAATTGGGAATCCTTTAATCTGCAAAAGGTAAAGAGATCGCTTAACAAAACATTTTGTTTAGTTGTTATGAGTGGGCCATTAAAATTCATTTTGAGTATCAATTTACGATGAATATTGTGGAACATCAAATCAAATGACAAAATGCAGAACTCATAACATCCATGTAAAATTTATGATAGATACTCAAATTATCTGAAGCCAAGGTTGTTTCCGTCGAAGTAGAGGTTGGTACCGCCGGCATTTCCTCCGTAGATACCAATCCAGTATCTCTTATCACCAGCAATGACGCAGAGATCGTACCAGACAGCCTCGAATTTCTTTTTGCCTTCGGCTCCTGCAGAGATGCCCCAGTCACCAACCTTGAATCCATGGCCCTTGGTCCAGACTTCAACCATAATGCCTTGGTTGCTTCTGTTTTGAACGGAGATATCGGTACCCATTAAGACTTAGTTGAGCTTGAGTTATCTGAAGCAATTTATTATTTTATCATCAGATGAGATTTGATTAAATCGACACAGCAGTCTTTATTCTCAAGTCTCTGTAATTTTCTAAATTAAACGAGATGAGATATTAATCTCTCCAATGGGGTCGCAAAACAAGCAAAGTTTAAATTTTTTCAAGGTTGAGTGTTTTGTTGGTGGCGTTTTCGTGTTTCAAGTGAATATATTCTGGAACTTTCAAGAAGGAAAGAAATCAGCCAGAAGAATTGAAAACGACCACTATTTCTTTTGAATGCTGAAATCTTATGTAGAACTTTCGATAATTTATTATTTGCGGGGGTCAGAACCAGCTTGTATTATTTCAAAGTTCAAGGAATTTGGCTGCTGTTTCTTTAGAAATTCTTGGTCTGATTTGGAGGCATTCAAAGAGTATTAACAAAAAACTTACAACGGTTCAGAAAAATTTTCGAGGCCTGTGATTGACTGGATGAGAATTCTTTGGAAGTTTTGCGATTAGCTTTCATAATACTGACATAAAATTCTACAACATGGATTTTACAAACAATTCACCGACCGCATCTCAAAAGAAAAACAGACCTTGATGGCTTCGGGTCTTCAAAGATTACAATGAAAGACCTTCTTGTTTGAAAAAATTACTAATAATTACAGAATATCTCAAACGAGAATAACTCTGAATTCTTGAATGGAATGCATAGCTCCGATTTGAAAGTATTATTATCACAGCCGTTGCTGTGAAGCTCTGAGATTGATTGTTGTATTAGAGTCATGATGAGATAAAATTGATTCTTTGAGTTGAATTTCAGAGTCGGTTTCGAAAGCAAAAAGGATTCATTCATATTTAAAGGAGATTTAAAGATACTTGATTTTCATTTTTATGTATTTCTTATTTCTTAGACAGGTTCTTTGTAGATTTTAATAGAAGGTTTTTACTTTTTGTGCAGCTGGAATTGAATTCAATAGAAAACACCCATTTTATTTTCTCCTGATGAGATTTTGAATTGCGGTAACCCTTGCTCGTACTCTGCTACTAAGTAACCTCTAGTTTAACGTAGCTGATTAAGAACCACGCTGGAGGATGATTCTCTTCTTTTCAAACGAAAGGACTACAACAAATTTTCATTGTTGTGAGAAATAAAAAGAATTGCTCGCAAAAAGTCCAATATCACCTTGGTTTAGACTTTAGCGTGCTCTTCATATTTACCCTAGTAAGGACGGAGTTCAAATGAAGATAATTCTATGATCAACAAGTAAACAACAATTTCTATTTGTAAGAAGACTTGGGTTGGCACGATAAACCTCAGCAGTTCCTCCAACTCATCATGAAGAAGATATTACTCGCCAACTGCAGTAACTTAAAATAGCAATCAAGATGGTATGTAACACATGAATCTATGGCAATTTTTTGTTTGAGTTTGATCTTTATATGATAATGCTGAAATTTTCTTCTTCCCATCTTTTATTAAACTAATTCAACATAATGAGGTCTCTATATGGATTCCATCCGTTTTCACTGTTGCATGTAAAATTTTGAAAGTAGATCATGAAATGAAATTGATTGTTACAGAACCACGATTCTTATAATATCGGTCTAATATTCAATTCAACAGAGCTGGCTTTAACATGCGACATAGAAGATAACAAACCCATCAAAATATCAAGCTATTGCTTTTGAGCTAATACCTTTCCGAAATAGCTGCCAAGTCAGCTCTGAAATAATTAATTTTCGATAAAAATCTTTCGCGTTTCGCTGATAAATATTTATTCCAGGTTGTTCTTAACCAAATCAATTAATATTGGAATTTGTAATTTAAGTGCTAATTACATAATTTATAAATTGAATTAGGTGATCGAGATTATTTCTGTACTTGAGGGGCTTTTTTATGAAATTCTGGTTTATACAGTTTAAATAACTCAATATAACAAATAAATCAACAAGCCAGTCCGTATGAACATATTCCTGTCAATCAAGAACAAGAAGCACGGCTGCAAATACTATGAGAGCATGGAGTACTATACTGCTCAATCGTTGTACGTTCAAGTGATAATGGGGGCATCCTCCATAATATTTATTCTATACAACCAGATCAGCTTAATGGTCCAACCTGTAGCTACGCAAGCCACTATGAATTCTGGAATAAGTAGAATTGTGTTCTTTTTCTTGCTGCTGATGATGGGGTTGATTGCAAGACTTCTTCGAAATAAACTCCAAAAATATCACAAGATCTCAAGATTGGGATTGGATATCATCAACATTGGTTTTTCAGGATACATGACCTGGATTATCTCTCAAAATACAAGCAAACCTTATTACATCGGCTGGTGGGATTGCTTAGTGGCTTTGTCAATTGTCGCATGCATTTCCAGATGGTATCTCAAGATCTTGGCGTTTTTCACAATGATTTTAATGGCATTCCTAAATGATCCTGGGAGCATAAGAATGATGCTTATCTTGGCTGCCATACTGATTTATTATGCTTTCTCTACGTATTTTTTGCAACGATACGAAATTTCACAATTTTTGGAGAAACAAAAACTTTACGAAGAGACCCAAACCTTTAAGCAAATGCTTGACCTCACAACCGATGGAATTATTATCTACAGCTTCAAGGAAGAAATGATGTACAAGAACTGGGAGGACCAAAGATATTCTTGGTGGAGTGAGAAGCAAAATCCAGAACAGAATCTAATGAATATCAAAATTGAAAAAAGGAAAAATATTTTCGACTTTACAATCTTTACAACCTCACCAGATACCCTTAATACGGTAAGATCCTATTATATCATGTTATTGATCTGATTTAATTAAAAATTATAGCTGTATGAATCAAGAAGAGGTGTTGAGAACGAAGATTCCAACCTCGTGGAAATTTTACGGACAACTGTTAAATCCTTCGATCAAGCTTTTATCTCTCAGTTGCACAACGATCAACAGACACATTACCTGATGAGTCTCACCGGCAAACTCAATAAGAACCGAGACCAATTTACAGACAGCTCTTTCCTTCAGGACACTGCCAATAGCAATTGTGTCCTCGAGATACGAGTCATTGCATTGACTTTCAGAGAGCAACCCGCTCTAGCACTTATCTTCCATGATATTACAGAGAGAAACACGATCGCGATACTTGAAGATAACAACAACTATAAAAATCGGCTACTTGCTTCCGTATCACATGAACTCCGTACCCCTCTCAACGCCAGTATCAATTTCATTCAAGCAGCGATTGATGATAGAAAACTACCTGAGAGTATCAGAGAAAACTTACTTCTCCCATCTCTGGCATCGAATCAGCTTCTTCTTTTCCTCATTAATGACATCCTTGATTTTTCGCAGATGGGTGAAAACAAACTTCGACTTGTGTACGAGAGTGCTGATGTGAAAAAAACGGTTGATGACTGCCTGAATCTAGTCAAAATACAGGCCAAACGTAAAGAGCTCTCACTAAACGTGGAATATCAGATTGAACCTGAAACTTCTGAGCTTTGTACCGATCACAACCGCTTGAAGCAAATAATATTGAATCTACTTAGTAATGCAATCAAATTCACTTTGGAAGGTGGAATTACAGTCAAGGCTAGACTCACAAACTCCCCTGAAGATCGAAAATTGCTGCATGTTCAAGTGAGCGATACTGGAATTGGAATCTCTGAGGCAGATCAACAGAAGCTGTTTCAGGCTTTCGTTAAGATTGACTTAGGAAAGCGCCTATCACTAAACTCGACAGGCGTTGGATTAGGCCTGATGATCTCAAATAATCTAGCTCAAATGTTGGGACCAGCCGAGAGAGGCGCCGGTAGTTCAATTAAAGTGAAATCAGAGCTCAATAAAGGATCGATGTTCGAGTTTTGGATCATAGATCAAGATGAATCTTCTTCACCAGATTACCTATCACCCAATAAATCGTTCCATCCAGAAGACCACGCTCAAATCATGAATGAGCACATAGGGAGTGTAATACAGTTACCTCATCATTCCCTTTTAAAATTAGAGCTACGTTCGAAGAGATCGAGCTACAATCCTCAAATGGAGGCCACTGGGGTCATATCGCTTGGAAAGCAAACGGCTGCTTGCAGCTGTCCACAGATATTGGTCGTTGATGATGATGTTTTCAACATAACAGCTCTTCAAACCATTCTCAATGGGCTGGGCTATTCTTCTCAGTCCGCCTACAACGGACAACAAGCGATCAAAAAAGTGTTTGAGAGACAAGAAAAGAATTGTGGGGATGGATGCCATGGACAATATAGACTCATATTTATGGATTGTAATATGCCTGTGCTCGATGGTTTCGAAGCAACGAAGGAATTAAAAAGAATGATCAAACAGAATATAATTCCTCAGATCTGCATTATCGGATGCACAGCGCTCGTCCAATCACATGAAAGGCAGAAGGCACTTAGCGCTGGAATGGATGAATGCTGCACAAAGCCTTTGAATCGCACTAAGATTGACAAACTCCTGAGAACATTTCTGAAAAGTGACAGTTGATGATCATATTCATAGGGGATTTTAGAATTGAGGGTTCACATGCATTAGAAGTGACCATATATTCGCAACTGGCTCTATTCTATGTTTGTGGGACTTATATATATATTATTTTTTGGTCGAATTCTTGCTCAATGTAAGAAAGTGTCATCATTGACATCTTACTGTTTCAGATTCATTTGAAATTTTAGTATCTTACTTTAGTATATCTCCAATCTTTTTGATAAATTTCCAAAGCTGTCAGATTGAAAATTTATATATTAGGTCGAGTGTTGGTTAGTTAGTTAGCGTAGAAACATATGAATACTCCCTTAACTCGAAAAACCCTTAAGAAGTTTACACCGACAAGTAATAAATGGGTTTTGCTTGCCGTTTAGGACCTTACCTTTCAATAATATTTCAACAAAATTACGTTGACTCTTGCTGGTTTTGTTCGTCCTTGCCAAGTTATCATTGTCACCTTTTAGTAATTCACTATTTTTATTTTACTATCTAATTCAAAGCTTGAATGATCAAGAATTTGAATACGCTTAATAGTTTATTATCCCATTTGTATTTCAATCTACCACAATTTTACAATTCGATTCTGAACTCTCCTATTTAAGGACTTCCTGATCTTGTCATTGATATCTGGTACAAAAGCGTAGAGAAATCGCATCAAATACATTAAATTTATCAAAATGGTTTTAATTTCCTGCAAGTCTTTGAATTTTCAAATGATAATCCATCCAACAAAACTTTTTATCCATAACTGACAAAAATAATATCTAAGGTTCGTTGAAGAAAATTCTAAATATTATCAAGGTAAAGAACACATCCCATATGAAAGTAAAAGAACGTTTTATTATCTTGCGTAAGTAAGTTATAACTACTCATTTCGCAATGGGAAAGTATTCGAACCAAGGATTATAGCAACTTTGGAAGTCACAAAAGTTTAAGCCGAATTAGATTTGGAGTTCAGCATATTCTCCATAATTTGAATAAAAACGTCATCATTTCGTTGAGATGGTGGTAGTCTGGCCTCTGTTCTAGGTGGTTCTTCATTAATCTCAGGATCTCCTTGCTCGAATTCATGGAGAGCGCTTTCACTGTCTGAATTGTAACCGCTATCCAACACAATGAGTTTTTGCAGCAAGTCCTGTTTCTTGTTATTCTCAGAAATTGTAGTAGAATAATCGAACTGAGAGTCATTAAACTCGTCATTAGACCCATTCGATCCTTTCTGGGCTTTCTGGGGTAACGATCTCTGTAGTACCCTCTCGCATTTCCTTTCCTGTGAGAAGTAATCCTTTAAAAAAGCTTTTTTATCTTTCTTCTTCCTTCTCCTGCTTTTTTTTTCTTCCTCGGGATACGCTCCATCATTAGTGATTGAGAGCTTCTGCTGGTCATTGTGGAATTTATTTTCCTCGCTAATTGTTTCTCCAGGGGATGGCGGTAAGTTTTTAATTTGGGATGAAGAGAGGGCATGTCCCTCTTTACCAGGGCCAGAGTCTGAATTGTTTGCAGGTTTCTTTTTTCTGAGTCTGAATACCGAGACCAGTCCAATAAGAGCCCAGGGAATCACGAGGTATTTATGCTTCACCAGGCTCTCTTTTGAAATCATTATGAATTCCTTGATTTTTTCGGAGTCGATGGTTGTTATTTTTGAATGAAGGTTCTGCACGGTAGCGCCAATGCTGGAATAGAGCTCCTTCATATGTATTTTGCTTATTTCTCCGCCAACGTTCATCGTTTGTAGCAACCGCTTTGAATTTGAGCCAAACTGTGATTTATCCTGTTGAATAAATTAAGTCTTACGAACTAATAACCAGAGGTTCGATTTTAATAAATCTCAGAATCAGCCTTATATCTTTCTGAAAGGGTGTTTTGTTAGTCAACAGCAAATTAAGCATTTTGACAGAGCTGAGAAGCAAGAAGTAATGAGCTGCTTTGATTTTTCACACCATCGCAAAATTTTTAATTTTAGACCCTCCCCTTGGAAATGAGTGTAATTCTCTAAAGCTTGAATATCTGTTAACTACCGGGGTTCTATTCACGCTATCTCAAAAATCCAGAAGCTTCTGTCATGATTCAGAACTCAGACAGGAGAAGGACGAATTTTAACTATTCTGCGTTAGTGCACAAATCAACAAAAGCATATGATTAAAAAATTTTCCCATTAGAGTTATGTGGTCTGTAGTTGAAGCAAATTACACAAGAACTTAAATCTCATGAGTCATTAGATGCAGGCTCGAAATATTAGCTAATCAAATGTGTGATGGTGCTGATTAATCTGGAGGAGTTACATTACCGATCGTACTCAAAGCGATTAATTGGCTTTACAGTTGCACTCAAGCAACTTATAGCGAAAAAAAAAATTAGTAAAACCGCATCAACCTTCATCGACTAAGTGAGCTGTCACTTTCATAATAACGGTTTCTTCAACTCTTCTTCAAAATTTAATGCGAAGAAACTCCTAATTTAACCCATATACGAAGCAATCCTGATTAATTCTCTAGAAATAAATGGATTATTCCTTTGGGCTGTTAAAGAATAATTCCTCAATGCGATTGAATTCAACGTAAAATACGCATTTTATTGAGATAACCAATAAATTCAATGAGCGAATTAGATTCTTCTTTCATCGAGAGGTCTATGACTATAGACAGGTTTAATATGCAGCAGCAACACTACCCACCAAGGACAAGGAGTGAAGTTTATGGAAAGGGATTGTACAAATCCACTAGAGGCCAAGCTATAGCGATCACACCGGATCCGAAATGCCAAATCTGCAAGAATGTCTATGACGACACTCAACCTAATCTCAATTGCTTTTGGTAATGCCGCAACTGAAGAAATAAATTAACATTTCATAGCCAGCAATGTGGTGAGTCGATTTGCGAGAGATGCTTAACCATAAATACGCCTCGACAGAAAGTTTGCGATGTTTGCAACGAAAAGAAAATGAACGTCGAGGTATTTCAGAGAAAATAGAACTCAGGAAACACATGTTAACTTACATCTCAGGCAGAAAAGATCAGAAAGTCACTCTTTGAATCAAGACAAAAGCAACTTCGAGATTATATTTATCAATTAAATGAAGCCCAAGCAGAGATCGTGCGATTGGATGAAGTAATGGCAGCTTTTACTCAAAAAGTAAAGTTCTTTCTTTCAGCCTCTAATGTAAAATTCTTTTAAAATAGATTCAAGTGCAACAAGATGACCAAGAGCGCTCAACATATTGCTTCGAAAAGGACCTTGCCAAAGCTCAAGCCAATCGTGAAAATGCGCTAAAACAGAGAGATGGGTTGAGCGGTCTGATTTTTCAAGAGGAGAGCAAATTGAGTGACAAAATAAAAACGCTTGAGGAGCTTCGAGAATCTATTAGAAAAAAGTATGTTTAGTCCTGTTTTCGGATGATTGATTTAAATAAAGGACTGATACCGCTTCAATTTTAACCCACACTGAGAAAGGCAACATTCCGTCGCCTTTGGGCCAAAGCATACTCTCTAACGATACAGGGAGCTATGTTGCAGTGCAGAGTTGCAATTTTGAAGAAAATCACATCGCATCGGATTTTAAAACATCGATTTACAGCTTTCAAAGAGAGTATGGAAGTACTATAGAAACACAAACTGGAGCCACACTCTTGGCTCATACGAGGCCAAACAAAGCTCATGGCTTGAAAGAGTATGGACTTTATCAGAGTAGAAAGAACACGATTACTCAGACAAAGGAACGTGAAATTTCGTACTCCGCTTCGGTAGTCGAAGATAACGAAGTGAAATATGTTAATAGGAAACAGATTCAGAGTTCGATGAATCAAAATACTGACGCATGTAAAATGTGTGCTATTTTCTGAAGGTTTTTTTGTCATTTAGTTTGAATACTGGCGATGAATGATCAAGCCATATAGCTTGTTCATGCTATCCTTTTCAAAAAAATAAAATATTAAATTTTTTTTATGCGAGTGGCTCCCTCTGTGATTGATAATGCCATGTGAATAAAATAAACTGCATGTTGCTGCGTTTTATTAAAAAGCTTATGAAATAGTGCTTAAATTGAAAAATGAAAGTGCTTTTTTTATCCAGCCACCGCTCAATATAAAGTTTTTCAAGGGACATTAATTTAGTTTGCTTTTTCTTGGAAGTTGTAATGCGTGAAATTGTAGTTGAAAATTCACTAAACTAATAAATTGAAATACTTTAGGACCAACTCAATGAAAATCAATATGCTCACATAGCGTCAAAATCTCATCATCTATAATTTAAGGAGAAGAAAATAAACCTCATAGCATCTCCCAAGTACATTTTGAGTGGAAATTTCATTAGAATTTTTATATCTACATGTTTACTATTTGATTTGTACACCTTTCAATTCTGTAAGATATTGCTGTCTGAATGATTATTTTTACAACAGTAAGCTCCTCTCGTCTCCTAAACATTCTTCAAACGGAAAATGAGTTAAATGTCATCATATATATATACATTAAAACAAATTTAAGTCTACTTGTTGTCACTAATTATAAACGTAAGTAGTTAGTCATTAATAAGCGGAGCGAGCTAAATGAACTTTTTTCACGGTATATATTTAATGTTAAGGTTCAGAGAGTCTCGGGGAACTCGTAAAACAGCAGTCAAAAATTTAGTTTTAGCTGAAAATACCTAAATACAAAACTTTTTTGTATGTTTTGGAATTAAGCAAGTTCTTTTCAATTTAATAACTGAGTGCTTGTAATATATTAAAAATTATTATCGAAATCGAGACGTTCGTCAAAAAATTGGTTGCCTCTTGTTTAAACACATATGTCTTTTGAGCATAAAACTGACACGACGAATGCACATAGCAATGAAATAGAAGAGGGAGAAATCCCCGAGGAAACTCTTTTAGTGTCCTCAAAGCCTAAAGTAAACTGAGAATCCATTTTTTTCCTCTCTTCTCCTTTTCTTCATCCTTGGGCTTTTTTATCCATGTATTGCGTAAGATCTGCGTTTGAAAATGCAAATTCACACGACCCTTCACTTCACCCATCAACATTATTGGATCAGTGGCGATGAGCTAGAGAAACAAATAAGCATCTTAGATTATCTTATTTGAAAATGTTTTTGACCTCGCGCTATCAATGGATAAAAGCAAGAGATTTATGAAATGCATAAAGCCCTTTAAATACTTAATCTCCTTGCTGCTTCTCCTATCTCTGCAAAGCTCTCCCTGAAACCTTACCAAAATTAATTTATATCATAAAGGAGGAAAATGAAAATCAGCTTGAAGAAAACTTGCCACTAAAAGAGTCACCGAAGAAAGTTAAGAAAAGCAAAAAAGATAAAGAGTACAAAAAACGCAGCGCAGAAAAGTCACCAGGGCGAGGCTCTGCGTCTAACTCCGATTTCGACGAAGATGATTATGAGATCATTCAAAGACCCCATTCAGAGCTCATGATGCTCAGTAAGATGTCACAAGGAAGCAAAGGGAAGAGTGGTGGCGATGATGATTCCTATAATAGCAAGTAAATTCTCTAGCTTGGTATATATCTTTAATTAGAGAGCAGTAGAAATCGTAAAAGGGTTAAATATGGTAGCGATTATCAGCAGGAGAAATACGGCGGTAGGCCTGGATATGAGGTAAGAAAGCCTTGTTTTTTTTCCCACTTAAACCTCAAAAATGATATCATGGTCCATAGAACGGAGACGGTAAGCAGCCTCCTATGGAAGAGCCAGTAATCCCTTGCATTTATTATGTGGGATTAGGAAAATGCGAGGATAATTATTGCAAGTAAGCTGCTAGTACGTTTTCTACATGACAACGGATTTTAACTAGAGCTGCTCATCGACCGATCGTAATGGAGCACGCTATTAGACAGTTCATACGAGACCACGAGGATTTTTTCAGAGATTTATATAGAAGAAGGAATGAGCTTCAAATCAATCCTGCAATTCGAAGGTACGTTGAGGAAAGGTTCGCACCACAATTTCCAAATCAAATGCCGCCGCAGCAATTCCCACATACCCAATTACCTCCTCAGCACCTTGCTGGTCCTACACAGAACTGGCAAGGAGGAAATTTACGCATGCAGAATACGGGAGTTCCTCCACCTCCAAATAATTTTGTGAATCGTGGTCCAGGTCAAAACCAGATGGGACAGCCATTTATGGGTCCAGGAGGAATGCCTCAAAACCAGCCAGGAATGATTAGAGGCCCAGGCCCTTATCCTCAAATGGGCGGCAATATGCCGAACCAGAATTTCCCTCCTCAGTACATGCCGCCAAATACCCAACAGCCTGGTCTTGGACAGTTTAGACCACCAAATGAAGGAAACCCTCATCAATTTTACTCTCCTGGAGGGCAGATGGGCTTCGATAGACCTCCAATGGGTTATCAGCCTCCTAATATGGGAGGAGGTGGTGGACCAGGTCCTATTGACGATCGATCTGGCCAGATGAGAAGCGGTGGACCTTCTGGACAGGACCGAGGCTCCGGAGGATATCATAAAAATTATGATCGTTCTCGCGGAGGGCATCATAGATCATACCATTCTGATGATCACAAAGGTAGAGACAGCTATGACGGGCATGGCCATGGAGGAAGGGGAAGAAGAGATCGAAGGGATGATGACTACGGCAGCAGAAGGGGAACATCAGACCAGAAGTACTCCGGAGAAAGCAAGCATGAGCCGCGTGAAGAAGAGAAGAAGAGCTCAACAAATCAAGGAGAGAGTCGTGTTGACAAATTGACAAAGATATTGAACTTCTTAAGCAAGTCGAAAAGTAAAGGGGACACTGAGGAGCAAGAGCCTGCTGGCGGTGCTGGCAAAGAAAGCACTCAAAAATCATTTGAAATTCCTGCTGAGGGACCAACTGATGATCGCGGTAAAAGGATCCAAGATTTCCATGATAAGATAAAATCGCTGGGCATCTTGAAATCGGACTCTAAAGACGAGTCGAAGCAGCATTTCGGAGAAGGAGGGAACGAAGAGGGCAATGATTTGTTGAACTTGTATAATAGATGTAGAGATGAAGATAACGAGCATGATTACTAGTCAAAATTATGATTACATTAGATCATAGTAAATACAAAGAACACGGCTCCATATTGCAAAGTTTCATTTGTATCATTTCTTTGTATGATTCTTTTCCTCTAGTTCGGCGATCAAGTCTCGTATCTTCGATTTGATTGTAATTCTATAATAATGTCGAGATTAAAATATAGTTTTGTGGATTCAGGATTTGTTAAGAACAAAGGTTAACTATTTGTGGAGGCTCATTGTGAAGAACATAACACGGAGGATATTACGGGAAATGAAGGAAAAGAAATTAAAACTAATCTTATTTTATGCTGTATGTGGATAAAGTGATTCTCTTCATATCTTCAATTTCGACAGAGGTAATATGAGGTTCAAATTAAATGAGAGCTTATCAATTCTCATATATTACCAGAACTCCAATAGCTTTTCAACTTAGATTGGGATCCATTAAATTTTCAAACTTTGAAAATTGGTCATCGTATCGAGACCCTATAGTTTTCTTTCAAGAAAAATCCTTTGAACAAACCAGCATCTCAAGCTGTCTCCGATGATATTGATAAAAAAATAATAGTATTTTGCCAAAACAAAAAGCTGATTCAATTTGAACGATTATAATTTGATAGTTATATAAGCCTAATGCCAAAATCAATTCTTATAAGAAAAAACCTATTTCAACAGAAAGATTCCTTACGTCTACCAAACAACCCTAATGAAGCAAGAATATGAAGAAACAATCCGATCTTCTCGCTACATGACAACAGTGAATTGGATAGATCTAATTGTACAAGCTGTCAGTTTAATCTATATTGGGATTATTAGTCTTTTATTATTTGTCATAATTGCTCTCAGTCCTCAGCATTCTCAAGACTTTAGATATTCTCTAAAGAGCCAGCATCATTATAATATTGAACAAGTTAATCCGCATGTTGGGTGGACATTGACAATAAACCCGCTGATTTTCATTTTAAAGGTATATCTGCACTACAAGGGAATTATTGCATTCGCAGGAGGAACGCATCGTCAATGGAAAACGCGCTTATTTTCTATGTCATCCTGTTTATTTACCACACAGTCACTCTAGACCTTTTCGAAATGGGCCTGTATGGATATCTTGCGTATGCTGCGGATAAATTACAGATAGCCTTTGCTGGTATTATCAGGCATGATAATGTTCCGGCACAGTAAATTAATGACGACCTGCGGCTCACCATCGACTACGACTACTTCGATGGAAGATGCGGTAAAATATATCAACTGTGGTATTGGTCTCTCTACAAAAAGAACTAACAGAAATTTGTTGTGTATAAATATATCATAACTTGACAGAATACATGATTTTGATATAAGGGTCTTGTCTTTGCTAACTCTCATATTTTTTATGGTTTCTATAAGGAGGCTGGATTCCTGCAGAAAGTTGTAGATAGAAAAAAATAATTCATCTTTTGTTTGCTTGTCATTTCATTAATATCTTCATATTAGACTTTCGATCGTTTGCAAATTTACTTCATTGATTTCGTGAACCTTTAGATGTGTTTCTAATTAAGGAAACTATCTTTGCGTCAAACATCGATGCTGTCTACCTTTAAATAGAAAAACTTAATTTCTGTTAATACTATGAGAAATCGAGCACCAATAATCATCACAACTTCATCCATTACATGGCATTATCTTGCTATCTTCTATTTCTATTGATCAGCAGAATTTAAACTAACTGCTTTTCAAATACTGCATACAAAACTCTCGACGTTTGGGTCTTTCATTGTGTTGCTTATGCTAACTTACTAAGATGCGAAATACAAATACCTGATTTCATTACAATCACGAACTCAGGCTGAAATCTTACAAGTGTATGTATTGTCAAAAGCGGCCAGGATTAAATTTGACTTTGAGTATAAAGCACTCTATAAAAAAGATTAAGATATAATTGTTTTAGTAAACGCCCTAAAATTACTCGCAAGACTCATTTAGCCTCACTCAGTACATAGACATCCATATCAAATGACTACCCTCAACAAGACACATGAACGAGAAGAACTGGGTAAGGGGCACTCCAAGACTAGCGCTAATTCTCAAAGACCCTCAAAGCAAGGTCAAAGCAACCATGATGATCATGCACAACTTCTAAAACAAGGCCATCCTAAAGCTCCTGATCAGAATACAGCCGCCTCGGAGCTTATTCATCGAACAAAGGCTCAACACGGTGAGAATCCATCGTCTGACACTTTTCCGCAGCCATCTGGCCAGTCAAATCCATCACCATCTTCCGTGGCAATTCAAGAAGCTGAAAAAACGATTCGAAGACATCGACACATGGTCACTTTGAGCTGTGTTCTGATTTGGCTCCATATTATCGGTCTGGTTATCGCTATACTCGCAGTTTCAGCGCTATGTATCCTGTTGTCCACCGGAATGCTCTTTGACGCCGTTGATCGTGTTGGAGATATACTCTCTACTCCAGAGGGTATGGAAGGAATGGAGTCATCCGGTCGTAATGCTAACACTTGGAAGGCTATTTTCCAGGGCTTCAAAGAAATGATGCAAGAGAGTCCCAACGGAACACAATCTCAAGGTTATCCTACAGCATTGC
>ENA-UOUE01000491-UOUE01000491.1-compost-metagenome-genome-assembly--contig:-NODE-491-length-31470-cov-21.259357_pt1 | contig 31470 bp, 34 predicted proteins | sample MGYA00238146_ERZ747223 | MGnify/ENA primary metagenome ERZ747223 (study PRJEB28781, sample SAMN06268865) | compost metagenome | isolation source: single cell | place: USA: California, Emeryville, Joint...
GAAGATCAAGAGGACAATGGTAATATTCATACACACACAAAAAAGAAAATCCTTAATAATACTTACAATTCAAGGCGATGAAGACCAAATGGAAGAGGAAGGCCAATGGGAAGATGAGGATGAAGAAGATGACGAAGACTTTGACCCAGAGAATCCCGATGACGATGATGGGTTTGTTGACATCGATATCCCGGAGGAGGAACTAAAAGAGCTACTCGCAAAGGAGGGGCTGACCCTTGAAGATCTCAAAGAAATGCAAGCTGATGAAGAAATGGATTGGGGTAGTCCAGACAACGGGCTTTTGGGCAATCTCCCAGCCTACTTGTTCATGTCTCCGGCTGAGAGGAGAAAGCATTTTAACAAACTGAATAATAAATACTACAAAGACCTCGAAAGCGAGAAGAATGTTAAGGATATCTCTCATCGTCGTAAGGTAGTTTTCAACGCGACTAAAAACAAAGTTCTCGGTAAATCTTTCGTCCCTTCTCAGTGTTGATCTCAACTGATGATTTAGAGTTCCAAAAGAAATCTAAGGTGACGGATCTGAAGACTGATAAGAAGGGCACTGGCACTCCAGCGAAGACAATTTTGAAAAAAACACTGAAATTCTCTTCGAAACCTCCAAAGGAAGAAACTGCTAAAAGCGATGCAAAAACCAAAAATGGAGCACCAGCCAAAAACGGTGAAACTGTCAAAAACGGAGCACCTGCGAAAAATAAAGCAGCTGGTCAAGCTAAGGCGGTTGTGAATGATAAAGGCGCTAAAAAGGGGAACAAACAGCAAAAGCAAGTGGTTTCAGCTCCACAGAAGCCGGTTTCTGCAAAGAAAAAGAAGACGAAATTAAACTGATTCGATTAGTGATTTAGAAACCATAGACTAGTGCCTAGAGTAGTAGTTTAGGCGTTTTCTGTGAATATTTGCATAAGATATCCTCGGAGTGATTATGAAAGTAGTATTTTAGGAAATATGACTATTACACATTGTATGTACCCTTGATATCTGGCCGTACGAGTGATATTTTATGCTTAGTAAATTCCTGATCAGGGCAATCTTAATAATTATCCTATGGCGCCAATAGCAACATATCAATCAAGACATTAGTTTTGCATAAAACGTGATGTCATCTTGTGACCTATGAGTATCTGTTGCTAACAATTTGACGTGATTAATAAATTAAAGATTTGATTTATTATGAAAACCGTTAAATTTCATGGTTAGACTCAATCATTGAGTTTCTGAAATCTAAAAATGCAAAATATAATATAAACAGCAGCAGCTTTATTCATCTCTAATTATTAAGATTCTATCTACCTCAGTTTCAAAATTATCAACTTTATGCTTCAGATGCAGGGAGAATGCTAAAAATCTTCAATAGGAGGGTTTTTATCATTTTTTCAACTTCTTCAGGGGAGGGTTCATTCTTCGGTTTTGTTAAGATATTACCTCCCTTCAAGAAGGCGATAGTTCTCACAAAATTGTTCACATTGATGAGCTCTCTTAGAATATCTTTGGCCCTGTACTTTATCTAAAGCATTGGTGATCACAAATGAATAAAGTAAGAGAATACAGCCTGAAAATCGATTTCGTATAGTTTAGGCACCACTATCGCTGATACGACGCTTCTCAAATGAGTAACCTCGCGCTCAAGCTCATCCCTTTCCAATCTCTTTAAAGCTATCTCTAATTCTCCCAAAGCCTTGTCGTTATCCCCTCCTTCATCTTTTCGGTAACGATTCTCTGTCTCTTCTCTCAGCAATTCTAATAGCTCTTCAAATCTATCTGAATACGCTTTCATCACGACAATCCCTTTGCTAAAGACTTAGTTAACAAATAATATATTCAAACTCAAGTAATCACTCAATAAATTCATCAAGGTATTGCTTCTTTTTCGTTTCATCTGGAGCCGTCAGATATTGGTGATAAATAAGTAAAATTTGAGTCTCAAGCGCTTGTTTTTCTTGCTGTAAAAGCCCAGGTAGCTGAGATTTCTCCTTCATAAAACCTAAATATACCAGGTGAAACCGGAAACTCTCTCTGTATCTACCGTTTTTCCAGAGAGTGTATCTGAGAAAAATTCTGCTGTTGAACGAATGCGCAAAGTCATACAGGTTCTGAAGGATCCCTCTGATCTGTTTAATATGCTTTTTTAATGACATGAGGTAAATTCAGGAATTCTCGAATTGCCACATACTTCTTCGTTCAGCTTTTCGAAGTGCTCGTCAATAAACTCTTTCATCAGCTTCAGAATCTGCAGTTGAACCGTGCATCTTATTGTCGTTTCATTGAAATTCCAATTCAAGGCTACCAATTTTTTCTAAAAGGAGAAATGCTAGGAAATATATCAACGTAATTCCATTTACGTCTTGATAAGCTTGGTTCAAAGCCTCTGAATTAATCGCTTCAGCCAACTAGCAATATGATCATGATTCTTTTTATTTAATAATGAAAGTGTACCAAAGATGGAGATGTTGTTAAAAGCAGCTGTTCTAATGCCTCAAGGACTCGGACCCAGTCCTGCTCATCAAACAACGGAGAGAGATCAGCTAAAAAGAGTTTGAACGCTTCAGCGCTTATCTTTGCTAGGGACTGCGATGAATAGTAAAAGCCAATCATCATCATCAAAAATTAAGAGTGTTCTTACATCATGAGGGTTCTTGATTGGAGTAACGATCATTTGTAGAAACTCTGGCAGCACGCCTTTGAGCTGAGCGGAGTATACTTTATAGATATCAATCACTTTGATGTAGGCTTGTTTGAAAGTTTTCAGTAAAATCTCGTTTGCTTGGCCGCTTTGGTTCTTGGCATGGTAAACAGATTGAATCTCGTCGAAAAGGAAGTTGAAAACATCTTGAATAACCACCCTCCAGAAATCCTGGCTGAATATTCCTCCATTGTTCTTGATGAGCATATGCAACGTATCCAGACTTGCGGTCGCAACTGTATCTCTCAGATCTGTTGCTTTTCTAGCCAGTTTCCAGAGAAGAGAAAGCCAAGCCTCTAATTTATTCAATATCAACTGATTATCGTCCGGTAGCTTCAGCTAAATTACCTTTGGTAAGTCCACATGAAGCCATAAGATCTCTGGCGCCGAGTCCTCCATTGCTGATTCCATTCCCTTTCTCTGAAACCTCATCAGCCGGCGATTCGGATTGTAATCGTTTCTCCTGTCCTTCATGGTTCGTGGTGTTTTCACTATTGCTTTCCATTTTCTCCTTGCCATCTTTATCCTCCTTTTTCTCATCTTCCTGAATATGCGCCTTGACAATTGAATCAATTCCTTGATGGATCATCTCTGCTGAGCCAAACGTGATTTTTTCAACACGGCATTCCATATATTTCAGCAAGGTATCTAAATATGCGCTTAGGTTTTCCTTTAAAGGCGACAGATCCGAAGAGAAGTGCTTTTGGATGATCTAAGTTAGAGTTTGGAGTGAGAGATAGAAGGCAAAGTAAGAGTGAGCATACGCTAAAGGAAAATTCGACGAGCTCTATATTTTCTGCTTCCGCTCCTTGTGTTAACACTTCGAATATCGTCCTGGAAAAGCATGAAAAATGAGAAACAGTTAAGATTGAAAACTCAAAAAAGGATGAGCCTACTTCCATCCAGATCTGATCTTTTCTAAAGAATTCCGAATGATATGATTAATGCAGGTCAAAATAAGCAATTTGATATCCAACTGATCTTTTGATAGGCTTGCAAATATCGTGCTAAAAGGCTGCAAAAAATCTTTTTGGAATTCAAAGCTCGTCAATTCCCCTCTCTTTCATAATGGATATTATTAGTCGTAGATATACATCAATCAATAGCGCTTACTTTAAGGAATTTTAGAGCCAGCTGCTTTAGTGAGTCTACTGCAAACATACTCACGGCAGGATCCTTGTGACAACCAGCCAAACGAAAATGATCCTTCATGATGTCCCAAATCTTTCGCCAGACATGTTCATCACGACCCATGTTATATTCAGCCACCTCAACAAGTTTTTGGAGGCAGTACGTACGCGGTTGGGCCTCGACCAATTCATTGCTATAGGCCAACAAAAAAAAAAATTGATTTCAACGTGGAAAGGAGTAGAAGGTACTCTGAAACGGTACAGAGACACGAAATAAACGAGCTAATCTCATCAGCACCAAACAAACATGAATTAGTGAAGATGTGCTCAAGGGTGCTTGGCTCTATGGTGGCGCGAAGGAGGTCCCCTACCATCGTTTCGTGGCTTTCCGTACGATCAAGTTCATTCGAATGCCCTTTCATGGAAATATTCAGGTTCGTGAAATAGTCTATTCTGCTCATGCACTCGATGATTGGCCCCCAGCTTGATCCTAAGATATTCGCTGGGTTCATCCCCAGCTTAAGTAGAGTGCTTATTGCAAAAAGATGCTTTTCTCTCATTTCTTTGAACAAAGGACTGATATATGGTCCAAAAGTTATTCATTGAAAAGGTAGCAAATTACTTGAATCCTTTCTTTAGCCCGGTGAAGTTATATAAACTAATAACAAACGTGTCTCTTTCATCTTCAAGCTTATATCTGCCTGCTAGATAGACGCAAAGAGAGTACCCTTCCAAGCAGACCTTAATAATTTTAGAATCGTCGTTCTGCTCCAGGAGAACGCTGAAACTTGGAAGCAATGAGCTCCAAATGAGCGAAAATAGTGGCTTTGCGTATTCTGAGCTTTGAGCACTGATAAAATGGCTATCTCGGCTTTTTTTAATGAGTTCACGACTTTCTTGGAGAATTATTTCTGCCTCTTTAAGCCAAAGCTCGTATTTCTGCTTTTCGCTAGCATGTGCGTTGGTTATTCTATAACCAGTTTTCATGTAAATAACAATGCAAAAGATCGAAAAAATGTTACATTTGAGGCTTCGGATTCACAAAATATGGTTTGTTCAGCATATTTGCATAATGTGCGTTGAGTTCTTCTAATGGCAAATCTTCCCCTTCGTTTATACCTTTAGCCTGTTGGATAAAACCCTCCAGAGTCATCCTTTCTTCTTCTGGACCATTAAGAGAAGCTTGAAGCTTTATCAGCATGTAACAAAAAGTAACCACTGTCTGATCAGATTTGTAGCAGGAGTTAGGATTATCATTGAAATATTTCTTCCCAAATGCTTGAATCAACCGGTCAACTCCCTGCCCAGACGCAGGAAGCTCTATTTGGCTGAAAAAAATTCTCATTCCTTCATCCACGCTGATACGATTAAAGGAGAAATGTTCAACAAAATGTTTAAGGACCTACCACAGAAGTTAAGTTTTCATGTTAATATTAGAGTGAGAAGAGTGAATTACTTCCTTATTGAAAGAATCCTCGTTTTTCAAGTAGTCTCCTAACATCTCGGGATAAAGACTATCTTGATGGTCCCAAAGTAATTGGGCAACCTCTATCGAGCTGTTCAAGACAGCAATTAAGCACTTCAACTCAATCAGAAATAATGTTACTCTTCCTTAAGATAGCCGAGTGTGAACAAATGCTTGAGTCCCACGTTGGGCTTGGTATTAAACTTCAAAATCGCTTTCTGAATCTCAATCTTTTTCTTCTTCTCTTTCTCGATGAATTCTAGATACTCATCTTTAGTTTCTCCATCATCTCGCAAAGACTTCTCATGGGTCTTTCTCTCCTCAGTAGTATCAATCATCGATGGATTTTTCGATGATTTTCGCTGTTTGTCGAACTCCTCTGCGAACTTTGCCAGAGATCTACAGAGCCCGACAAGAGACTCCAGCGCGAGAAGCCTCAGCATATATTCTTGTGCAGGCTGGATGATGCTGAATTCTATTTTAGAGTACTTGCCTTGAGCGATCTTGCCTAAAGCGAATATTAGTCTTCAATTCACTGAATGATCAAATAAGAAATTACAAAGATCTTCAGTGATCCTTTCGACAACATTGGGAGAATGCACATCACAATCGCAGTTTATATACAACTCGATCATATTTATCGCTCGCTGGCAATTCTTATAAATGACTTGCAGTGCCAACAACCGGTGATTGTAATTGCTGTTGCTACTCTCGAGTATCTTTAGGAATATGTTATTGAGAAAAACAGCAAGCTCGTGTTTGATAAATTGCCTGAAGTCCTCTACCTATTGATCATTTCATAAGATTCGCTTAATAACCACGATTGAAAGTGTACCAAACAGACAAAGATCCCGAAGCTGAGGACAACGATCGGCTTATCAGCGCTAAAAGTATTCTGGAGGAGACTATCGCAAAGAAAGTCTCTCGTGGCTTGAGCAAATTCTCTTCGAGCAAGGAATGTTGGACCAGGATGCTCTAACAGTCCTCGCAAGAGCTCAAGGGTGAAAATTTTGCTCTTTATCCCGTATTGGCTAATAACAATGAATCAACGCATTTTAACTAATCCAGAGGTTACGGATATTCGTTAAGAGCGGTCATTTTGCACAGCAATCTAAACAGTTGAATTCCATCGTGCAAGTAGATATTTGTTCTGTCCCTTTCGATAGGCACTCCGGTTTGGAGAATATGAATCTCATCGATTTCATCCAAATGCTTCATTTTGCATTCCACAGAACAGATCGGGACCCGCGTTTCCTTGCAATACAATTCTGCTGTATTTCTGCAAATAATGCACCTTTGAGATACAGAACCCTTGAGAAAGTTTATTGAAAGAAACTTACCATCCGAACAGACCTGACTTTATCCCACTTTCGTTCTCAATATTTACGCTGATAGTCTTTCGATACCTCGGATCATCTGATTCGTGTCTCAGAGGAACGCTTTTCAACGGGATATTCCTCAATTCTTCTTCCAGAGTATCGACGGCGTTGGGATCTTCCTGTATGAATTCCTTTAATTTCTGCATCTTTGCCTCATGGAGAACGATATCATCGACAAGACTTCGCACTACTCTGGACACATAGGCTTCGATCTTGGCATCCACAGCTTGATCAACATTTTCCTTCGAGTGAGCAACTTCTTTAGTCGACAGCACACCAGAGCCACTGTTCTTTGTCGCATTAAGCACCTTTTCAGCCAAATTAGGCTCAAAATTGCTCTTTTCCAGATCAGGATTCGTGGCGTTTTCCTCAGTTACAGCTCTTGGTGATCCAATCTGGTCTTGCTGCTGTAACCCTTCGTTTTTATTCGAAACGATCTCTGTCTCTGTTGCTTGACCAAGCATAATAGACGTATTCTGGAGATTGTTGGACTCGACATTTTTCTGAGATTGCAGTTTCTCCCATACCTCCTTCCCCAGGTTAGATTCTTCGAGTTGATGAAAAACTGTGCTAAGCAATTGATTTATCGCTGCCCTCGCAGTCATTTGGATCACGGGATTTTTACTCGCTGATGACATACAAATGAAATTATGAGGTGGCTGTCCATTGAATTTTACTGATATTGATAGCGTATAATGTCTTGAAAGCAAGCAAAAGATATCTATCATGGATTTCAAAATGCGGGCTGGTGACAATAGTTAAGAGTGCCTATCAACATCATGAAACAGCGGATTATTTCCAAGTTCTCCGAACATATGGTACCTTTATCGACTGCAGCTGAATAGCCTCGTCCTTTTCGTAATTCACAGAGCAAATTAACTCAACGGCAACTTCATTAAGCTTCCGATTTTTACCCGAGGGATGTTCTTCGTGGGAACCTGTATACCCTTCGACATGGATAGAATATGTGTAGTCATTGCAATTGCAGTCCATAAAACCATGCGATATCAGTTTCTAAGGCAATAAGTACAAAGTATATCTGCATATGAGAACTTGAATGTAATAAAGAGTGATCTCGATAAGTTTGCTGTTTTTGGTCTCCATGCACAGTTTATAAATAATAAAGTAGCGATTAGCGTTCATTGAACTGGCGTTCTCAATGGCGATTTGCTCTGAACGTAATATGGTGAGAGAGGTGAATCAAATTAACGAAAATTGAACCTTTTGACTTGGCGATTAGCTCTTTTATTTGCTTGTATTTCCTTGGAAGAGACTTTTCGATCTTCTCGAAGGAAGTAAGCAAGGTTTCTTGATAGACTCCGAAGGAATTGGCAGTTTGCTCCATATGATATTATGTGGGATTCGAATTTCTATTGAAAATGATATGTAAAAATTTATCAGAAGATCTGAGAAATTTACTCGTTTCAGTATGTGATCTTGCTTTATTTATCAGGGTATATTATTGAATTATCAAAAATCGGTCCCGACTTTCGATTAATTGTGTCTGGGAATTTGTGGCTCTTGACATATCGCCCGAATATGAATATCATTCAGAAAAGGATGTGAGGAACTTAATGTTGAACTTATATCACATTCTACCTCGTGGGAAAAGACGAGCGTGCTATGAAGAGAAACGAGGAAAAATTTCCTGTCATATAAAGCTCTGAGAGAGAGCAACAGAAAATTCACAAAATCAATATTACTTCTATGAGAATTAGTCATGAATATAATTGATTCTATTTTCAATTGATAAGTCTATACTTTGGAAATGGAAATATATTTACTTGCTAGAAAATTTCCTTTAAACGAGCTTAAAGCTCCAATGCTGCTTGCAATGTACCTCAATTCAAGAGAGCAGTGAAAAGATTATTTAGTTATGCATGACTGTTAATATAATGAGAGAGGCTTCAAGTCTCGAAATTGATTGAAATGTTGATTTATAAGGATAAATTCTATGTTGGGCCTGCTGGCAATTATGTGGGTAATTAGAGTTCAAAACAAGAGTATAATTAAATTCAACTCTAATAGTCGTATTCTGGAAGTAATGATCTTCTGAACTAGAAGTTAAAGCTGCCGCAAAGACTGCTGTGGTAATGTCCCTAATAAAATCATATAGGACATAATCCTCGTGTCAACTGAACAAAGTTTTCTTGCTGAGTCAAAATTCCCAATCCAGCAATCATTTTCAGTTTAGATCAACTTGCTTTAACGTTTAACTTACTATCTCTTGCAGTTAAATCTGGATAAAACCGGTGGTTTTTCGATCCGGATATTTATTTAATTTTTCAGAAAATGAATAAATTCGAGACTGCTAGCTCTGTCACAGCATCATTATCCACGATCGCCTGCCTCTTTATCATATTCGCTTACTTATTGGTTCCAAACATCAGAGCGTTATTTCACAGCAAAGTGATGCTCTTGATTGCAATTTCCAATCTCCTTTTCTCAACAACCGCCTTTAATCCTCACATCCAAGGCATTTTCGCAAACAATGGAAAAAACTCCATATGCTACGCAGTTGCTTTTCTCAGAGAATCTTCGTTTATCTTATCGCTGCTTTCAACTGCACTCTTCGCTCAGTTACTGTACAGACTGGTAAAGCTAGAAGACACAAAATTAATGAAATTTATGCTAGCTTTCGTCGTGGGAAGCATTACTCTGGCTGGGATCATTTCCGTTTACCCTCTCCTCACCAATGCCTATGGGAAATACGATTCATACTGCTGGATTGACGAATCGTTATCAAAATCGAGTTTTCTTTTGACACTCGCGTTGGTGTTTTACTTCCCTTTAGTAGTGGTTTTCATTCATAATCTAGTCTGTCTCATAATCGTCGCTTTGGACTTGAGGAGGCGAGAATCTCAGCCAAGCTGCCGAGTTTTCCAGCTATTGCTATTCCCTACCGCGCTAATCGTTTGCTTCTTCGGGGAAATGATAGATAAGATGTATCAATTATCATCAGGAAACCAGTCGCCTGACTGGCTGAGATTTTTGGGGATAATTGGAATGCAAACTTCTGGGTTCGTTAATGGGATATTATATGGTTTAAACCATCAAGGAAGAGCAATTTTGGGGCACTCCTGCACCGTTGGTCGAGAATCAGTGCATGAATCAATTTTAATGAGCCGCACTGTCAGCAGGACGAATACTAATTCATCGATGAGTCGCTATAAGCTAATGTAGAGTGAGGATAGGAACCTAATTTTTAGGGAACTGAAGAGGGATGCTCCATCGTAATTACTCCACTAAATCCAGCTTGTTCCTTGCTCTGTTAAATTGTAAGAGATGGCTATTATTTATCATCATAAGTCAGATCAGATTTCATATAAAGACACCCTTTCAACATCAAATAAAAAAATGCGAGACCAAATTAGTCTAGGCATCTTCAAATATTGATCTGTACTCTCAAATTCCATAGGAAAATCGACTTGTTACAATTTTCAACTTTCTCCGAATTTCAGGCATAGCCTCTCCCAAATCAGCCATACTACGTTTTATTTTTTACTGAAAATTAAAAATAACAAGAATAAGTAACTTTCGTAAATAATAATGAAGAATCAAGTCGGTCGTAGCTCGAGCCAAATCGGTTCACACCACAAACGTACAGAAAACAGTGTGTTTTCACCAAGAGAATATAATGGTAACAAGAGCGAATCTCCTCCCTCTTCTAACTAATACGCTATAGAAGCTGAAGCCAATTTCTTGCAGTTGCTCTCAAGCACTCCTCAAGAAGTTTATCCCGTTCAGCGCCACCATCTGATGAAGCGCTCTCTTCATAAAAAGCTGCAGTCGCAAAATTTTTTCACCAAACCTTTAGAAGGAATTAATTCTCCCAATGGTATCAATATTGAGCTAAACAGCACATAACACAACTTCACATTATTAGTATTTACACTGGGAACAATGCAGGGCGAAGACGACAAAATTCCTAAAGAATCTCTTCTGTTCGCGACCAAATCAAAGCAGCAATCTCAGCTCCCTTACATGCCTCCAGAAATTCGTAAGCTTACCGGAATGCCTGAAGCTCTTCCAAAATACATTCGTAGACACCTCGACGAGCATAAGATACATATAAAAGAAACGTTCGAGCCATTGACACGCCCTTTAAAGCCAGTCACAATGCAGAGTGCTGATTTTACATTACATCCAAATAACGAAGGTCTCCACAAACAAATGATGGAATATCAAAAATCTTTGAAAAACCTTAACCAGAAGATGAATGTTCCCACCAACCAGAACAGTGAGAGGTCCTTAAAGCAATCTCAGAGCGAAAGGAGCTATCATCATGTGTTGCTGACAGAACGCTCTGAGGAACAGAAAACTTTGCCTTTGATCACTCATAGAGAAAGGGATAAAATGCAAAGGGAGTCAGGTCCGTTGCTGGGCTCTCAGAACCTATTTCTAACCGACGCAGCGACCTATTTCGAACCTAAATCGATGCCTTATAACAGAAAGGTAGTATTAGAAACGGTGAAAATGAGTCGCAGTCCCATAAACTCTGGTACTAGGCTGCATAGTTCAATTACGGAAATATTGAAGCAGGGATTTAATACGCTTCCAACGAAAAATAGGATGATAATAGAGAAATCGTTTGAAATTGCAATGCAAACTGAATCGGAGTCACCTAGAAAGGTTGTCAATACTGAACCTGTAGACAGTGCTTTCATGACGCAGGGGACCAAGGAGGTGGATGTTAAGTCACATATGGAAAGCTTGAAAGAAAAGCATCAAAAGGGCTTGAAGCAACTGAAGAAAGTGTCAAGGGTTAGCCATTTGAATGAGATATCGCTGCATAATACGAGGAGGCGTCGCAAGATGTGGAAGGATAACGTAAGCACGCGTCTGTTGGAGAGAACAGAGGAAATAAAACAAAAAATCCCAGAGCAGAAGGCTGAAACGTCTCTGCTTTCAGCGAGACAAGATTATCTTAAGGTACTTCATGGAGAAAGTTTGTAGCGAATGAGTTTATTTATTGTTTTTTTTTTGTTATTAATCAAATAAATGGTAAGGCAGATAAATTAGTCGAGTGTTGCTAATTTACTAATAAAGAAGTGGGATTCGAAGTAAAGCTCTCAAAAATTATCGTTAGCTGTCTAAACCTTCTATAACTCAGTGAAATAACCTTGAGTTCGTCCCTCTCATGTTCCGCTAGCAAGATTCACACTCAAATATGAAAAACATTGATTCTACAGAAACATGTTCTTGAAAACAAATGTGTTGAAAGTAATAAAACCCCACAAAGAAATTCTTATGTATTGCTGCTATCTGTGCATGTGATTATATCGCAACCCCTCTCTATTCCTGCTCTTCGGCATTGAATTCTGACTTATAAGAAACAGACAGAAGTAGCCGAGGCTAAGAATGCATTTAGTTGATCTTATTTATACAATGAAAAGAATTTACAATTATCTGACGTCAACCCTCTATAAAGCACCTTCTCAGTTCTAACATCCCAGAGTTTTACCGCTTTAATTAAACACCTGACATTATCTTGTAACTTGAGTTAATCGGTTGATTTTCGATTTTAATTTTTGATCTATTAAATTTTTCAAGGACCTGAAACGTTCGGTATCTGATCCTTTATCAATCAACAACATATTTAAGAAAATTTTTTGAGCAACAATATAATTTTTCCTTTAGAACAGCCAAGCTCAACTAACCGAAGAATTGCAGCGATTTCTCATTATTTTCTCCTGTGAAAGGCTGATCTCAAATTCCATTGCTTAGAGACGCTCTTTATATAACGTAACGGTGACCTATCTTATCTTTTCACAAGAAACCGAAACTACTTTTATGTCCTCGTTGAAATTACGCAACATCTCCTGCTTTATTTCATCCAGAGCACACTACTTATTATCACCATTATTCATATTTCTCTCTAATTTTCCGTTATTAATTATCTTTCGTACATTTATTGGAGATTTTAATCTCAATTACTCTCGTATTATACGCTTACAAAAAATTCGAAGATATCCTGTTCTCACCGATTGCGCGGTGTTCAAAGCTAATGGAGCTATTGATTCCGTTTCTTCGTATCCACCAAACATTTGGTGACTCTACGTCTTCTTGTGCATCAATTAAATTTATCAGGAGAACAACCAATGAGTAATTAAGCTATCTCACTAAATTTATTAAAGTTCGCAATTTGTTTGCTAATTTACACAAGCAGCTTGAGGATGCAAAATTTCCAAAGCTACTACCTTAAGAGCAGAAACACCCTGTAAAACTCACCTGATCATCACATACTGACAATTTTTTATCGCCTCTAGTCCATCAGAATCAAACACGAACATCGCACATAACGCTTCAGCCATAACGACAAATCGTCAGTCGTCAAATTTAGCCCCAAGCTCAAAACATGCTCTAAATGCGACATTGCAAAACGGGCTCGGCATTAGCTATACCCATACCGCGGAAAATGAACGAATTTTGCAAACTCAAGAGAAAGTAAGCAGTAATTCTCCAAAAAACAGGAGAAACAGCGGAGGATTAACCGGTGAGTTTTTCAACACGTATTCATATGTCCCTCGGCAACGAGAAACAGTCAGAACGACGTATACAGCGTCCAAAGCTGATGCGGCAGCGAGTTATACGGGGTATTTAACAGCGTACTCGACATCTCCTTCGAATAACAGCTCAGCGAATCTCCGGCTAAAAACATTGACGTCAGGACCTACACTAAACCACAGAACGAGCTATTCGCCTTTGACTGTTCCCAAAACCAATGACTCAGCCTCAAAAAAAGACGGGAAACCACTCAATGAGCTTGGTCTCTCAGCAATTCTGTCGAGTAAAGGGGATCAGGCTCAGCAGAAATCAGCCACCGTGCAAACTCAGACAGTAAGCAGTTCTCGGAGCGGAGGACAGAGCTATTCTGCGCCGAAAACAACAGGCCAAACCAATAATTCCTCACAGAAAAGCCGTCCTGGTCAAGAATCAAAAGACGGTGCTGTGACAGTCAAACCGACAGTAATTAGGGCTAATCTTTCTCAATTAAGCACCGCTGTTTCGAGTTCCGCCGCGCTAATTAACAGAGAAGCCACACCGAAGAGCAGTGCCGCTGATCATAATAGTAAATCAGCTTTAATGAGGGGCACCAAGCGTGTAACTGAAAGTCTTCAAAACGTGGATTTAAACAACACCACAGTAAATCGACATAGTGACCAGACCCACAACACTACTCTCAATGGAAATGATATTTCTCAAATAGCTGACCGGTCATATGCGCCCTATCAACCGAAATATAAACCTCAGCCCACACCTGAAAAAGAGAGGACTACATATAAACCTCTCTATCAAGCCTCAAACAACAACATCTCTTATGGCAGATACGTGAATATATCATTAAAAACGGACCATTTGCTCCCTAATAAATCGAAATCGTCCTACACCTCTCCCAAAGAGAAGCTAACAATAATAGAAGCAGATGTGCCTCTGCCCAGTTCGAGGAGAATTGAAGACCAAATGTCTTTCATAGCCAGAGATGAAGAAGAACAGAATACGAGCATAAACCCTGTTCCAACAAGTCCAATCTCAATTAAACGCGCAAACAGCCCGAATATACGTGGGTCAATCGATTCCGCGGAGTCGAAATTAAATAAACCTCCTCTTTTCCCTCGCAACCAAACAACCTTTGACGAAGAAGGCAGTATCCTCAAACCTCCCTCCAGGATCGCGAGTCCGAGCTCTGAACGCTATAGTCGTCATAAAACGCCTGATACCAAACTCATGCCTTCTGAAAAATCCTCAACGATGTCCTCAACACACAAGGAGAGCGAGCTGCCCAAGACCAGCTTTGCGTCCTCAGATAACCTGAGTTTTAAAACCCCTCAAAAGGAAGGTTTTAACAAAACACCAAGCAAGCACGAAGCGACTCCTGATCGTGGACAGTTGGTCATTTCTGCGCAAAGTTCAGCAGATGTAGCAAAGGGCCAGAGGACCAATAGAAGCCGAAAGGCATCTAATTCGCATCTGCAAAGCAGCGCGACTCCGTTGAAAATCTCAGTGGACTTGTCCTCGAGGCACCTGGATGCTACAAAGGCAAGGCTTTCTAAGCGAGAGTCAACAGTTAACACAACGCCGAACCCAAAAGAAAACAGACCTGGAGCGGAAGATAGACACTCCGCTGTGAAAACCACTGCACCTAAGCCTGGCAACCCTAACCGAATGTCATACGAAGGCGCTTCGAATCCCCGAGCGATCTCACTGACCTTGATGACGGAAACACCAGTGAAAATCCAAATAAAAAAGGATCAGTTACGAATCGGCAAAATAGTGAAAACTGAAGAAGATTGGCATCACTCCAACAGAGCTTCTTACCCAAAAACAACATCAATTGAAAGATATACCGCTACTGCTACCTCTAAATCCCCTGAGCGAGGTGAGGATAGCGCAAGTTCGAGGACCTTTGGATTGAATTTTTTAAAAAATATATTTACGCGTTCGCCTGAAGTGGCAAAGGATAGCAGATGTCTATGCGATGGCTCTGCGAAAAAGGGAGGAAGTTGTAAAAAAGCATTAGGATGGTTATTGCGGAGGTACAATGAGTCTGAGTTCGAGTATCTTCGAAATACGTATGAGACGATCCTAGGACACGATCTTGAAGATGAGGAATGCGTGCGCCAGATTCAGAAGGATCTTCATCGCACATTCCCAAGAAATCAATATTTTTCTGAAGAAGGTGGCGGGTAGGAATTCATTTGTGGAGGGTTTCTCTAATAGTATGTATTGTTAGATTAATTGCGCTGGAGAGAGTTCTTAACGCTTTTGCGAAGTATGATCCGCAGATAGGATACGTCCAAGGAATGAATTTCATCGTGGGGAGTTTGTTGTATCATGCTGAAGAGTACATCGCGTTTTGGCTGCTGGTGATGATAGTAGAGAACTTTGAGATGCGGGATGTGTTTATGCCAAGTAATGAATGTTGATGATGCTGATTGATCTAATACTGACTTCCTAGAATTGCCTGGACTTAGCAAGCACTGCCAAATCGTTGATATTTTGTTGGCAAACTATCTCCCGGAGATATATCGAAAATTGGTAAAATGAATATCATAGTTTTTGGTTTCTGACAAATAACTTCTAGTGTAAAATGGATATTCGCGTAGAAATGTATTGCTCTGAATGGGTATTCTCACTGTTCGCGAGTGTAGTCCCAGTCGAGCTCATGGTAAATACTCTTCCTACTACTACTGCTGATGTCACTCATTTCATTTCCTGGTAAATTAGGGACAATTTTATGACAAACTCTTCGAGCAGGAATGGCCATTTTTCTACAAAGTAATCCTCGCGATTTTGGACAACTTCAAAGGCGAAATCATGGCTTACAACGAGTTTTCTGACATCCTCATGCTTTTGAAGAGCCAGAACCACGTGACAAAAGGCACTGGCAAAGCGTTAGATTGGAACAAGCTTTTCAATGCCGCTGTAAAAATCGAAGTTGACTCAAAATTCATCTACACCATGCACTCCAATTTCGATATCGAAAAACTAAATTTCCGTGTGATCCCTTAACTTCCACGTTATTTTTCATTTTTATGCGGGCATTAGACAATTTTTTTTTTCTTTTTTCAACGTTTCAATGCTTAACGGTCTTCGTTTTGTTTTTTGTAATCGTTTCCATACAAACAATACTACTAAATCAACGCCTTCTAGCAGTGTTTTTTTGATTTTACCCTCATCGAATTCTATATTGGTATTATTCGCAACAAGCCCAATAAGATTATTTTAATTTCTAATCATCTCAAGCAGAAAGTTCAAATTATGTGGCAACCAGATCTAGGCTCTTTAGATCGTCTAAGTCAGATACTTAGTCAGGCTTCTATGGCAGATAACAAAACACAGAAAGCGGTTTATCAAGTAATTTTCGTTCTTTGTTTGAAGCAGAGTCTCTAATTCATCTTTTTCCAATTCGGAATTTCTCATTATCGTAGAGTATTGATGAGCTGTCTAAGAAACCAGAGTTCTATAATTATCTAGCTTTCATCGTCGGGATTAACAATAATCCTAACATTGCAGTCCTCAGGCAAATCGCGGGTAATCTACATCACTCTTTTTGACGAACTTACCTGATCTCCAGCTCTTACGCTCAAATCCTTGATCAATCGCAACTTTGAAAACATTCCAGACCCCAACCTCAATTACGTTAAAGGCATCATGCTTCAAACCTTCAACGACCCTGTGCATGCGGTTCGAAGAGCGGTCGCTCTCGTCGTCATCGAGATTATCTATCGAAGCGGGTTTCATGAGTGGCCCGAGGTATTGCCGTTCCTGACGAAAAACCTCGACTCTTCAGATGCCGGCATCGTTGAAAATACAATTGACTGCATCTCAAAGTTAGTGGAAGAGTTTCGAACGAACTCGGGCAGCTATGATTTTCTAGTTTCGAAAGGGTTAGGGCAGCCGCTAAACGATCTATTGCCCAAGCTTATTCAAATGTGCAGTGCGAAAGTTCCCGCAGAGATTCGTGCGGTAGCAATCATGACGCTAAATCATTTTATTTACGCGTCGCCACCGGAATTTTTACTCATTCTTAAAGACTATTTTGCGCTGTTGTATGACTGTTGCGCGGACTCAAATAATCTGGTGAGACAGCGAGCATGTCAAGGACTTGTCGCGCTGCTCGAATCCCGCAAAGATGACATGAGGCCATTTCTTGATAAAATAATCGAGAGGATTATCCCTTGCTGCGGAGATTCTGATTATGAAGTTGCAAGGAGCGCGTGTTTCTTTTGGGAGGAGTTCTTGGTGCAATCGTCCGATGAATCAATGAATCGCATCTATAACCTGAGGAACTATTTCGACAAGTATAAGCCATTGCAATCGTTTGTGGGCTAATTCACATTGATTAGGCTGTTGCCGGTGCTTCTGCAAGGCATGAAATTCACAGACCTTGACAGAGCGAATCAAGATGACGGTGAAGATATTGAACAAAGTAATATAATGTCAATGTGAGTGTTTTGATAATGAGTGGGATAGCATCGTTTATGGGAGAGAGTGAAGAGCAAGAAGATGATCAAGAGAACGAGCCGGAGGAAAAGAGGGATATGCATGATAATGGGATGCATACACTGAGGAGAATTTGCGGTCAGATTTTCGAGAAACTTTCAGTGATTTTTGGCGAGGAGATATTCGAACGGCTTAAGGAGAGAATCCTGTTGTGCCTTCAATCTAATGACTGGAAAATTAAGTAAATTTCTATGTGAGAAGGACATGTAAATGTTAAAATTACATAGAGAAATTGGTATTGTGGTTATCGGAGCACTCACCAAAGGCTGCAGAGAGGCCATAGAAAAGCATCTTAAGGACTTGATACCTTTTTTCACGCAAAGTTTAGAATCTACTCACAAGTTCATCCGAAGTAATGCGATGTGGACGCTGTCAAGGCAAAAAAAACCCGTTTTACTGCAGCAGCTGACAATCTTTGCTTAATTAGGTTTACTGGCTGGATGTTAAACCAGTCCCAGACTCAGCCTCAGATTTTGCAGGACTACATTAAAGTGATCCTTAAACTTACTTTGGACAAGGAGAAAAGTGTACAGCAATCCGCCGTCACGGCATTGATAGTCTTGATGTGTAAAGAAGAAGGCGAACTCGATAACTATCTCGTTGAGATCTTCCAGGTTCAGCAGGATATTCATCATTATTAGACGCTTACTCAAATGTTTTGTTGATTTTAGTTTTTGAAGCCAGTTTACGACGCATACACTGGGCAAAGTCTGGTAACACTGTATGGTGCTACAGGGCTATTAGCGGATAAAATGCCTCACAAGTTCAAGGAAAAACAGCTACTAGATATCATTATGCCAGTGATAATTAAAAAATGGAAGACCACGACCTCTCTGGACAGAACATTCCCTTCATTGATTGGTAACAACGAGCACAAGAATTGAAATCGAGTTATAAAAACAACCCTCTTTAGAGTGCGTGAAGAGCATTTTAAGGGCTTTGGACGAAGATTCGAAGCAGTATCTGGAGATCTTTGTCGCAAGGGACCTTCAGCTCATCATCGAATACTTAGAGTACTTGAAGGGCAAAAGCAGGAAGCACGAATTTCAAAAGAGAGAGCTCTGTGTGAGAGCAACGGACCAACTTATGCTGGTTCTACAGATTTTAAGAACAGACTTTGAGCTTCTCCTCAAGAACTCAAAGCTGTTGGATTTGATAGGAGAATGCCTCCAAGTAACTCCTTGCGCTTATGGGCATTTAAAGAACGTGATTAAATGATATTAGAATGGAGACATTCAGGTGAAACAGATCAACATCTCGTTCGTAGGGGACCTCTGCAAACACTGCCCTCCTGCTTTCGCAGGCAGAGCAGAGGTAGTTTTGAAACTCCTTGCGACATTTTTGGTGGTACCGGAGTCTGACGAGGAAGACATATCTTTATTTAACTGCAACAATGCCTGCTGGTCGATCGCTGAACTAGTCCATGCTTATCCTAAAGAAATTGCTCACCATCTGGGGGATTTGGCGCTAAGATTCAGTGAAATTTTGTTGACAAAAAAGGTAATACTATCCATTTGTCTGGGACTTGGACTAATAATCCATTAAAACAGCTGAATAGGACATTCGCATACAATTTAGCTACTGTCATCGGTCGAATAGCCCTGCACCAGCCAAAGGCCGTAGCTCCTTTGCTTCCAAAAATTACGAAAAACTGGTGCGTAGCAATGGACAACCAAATGGTAGATGTAGCCAAAATTCAGGCGTTTAAGTAATTTTCTATATCTGTTGGTATGATTAATAGTGGAAATTTAATTATTTTAGAGGGTTCTTATTGGCGGTAAATGAAAACGTTGAAGGAGTCCTGCCTGATTTTGCATTTTTGTGCATTGCTTTGCTTGTGTTCAGACACAATGATCAAGAGCTCGAGCTTGCTTCGAAGAATCTGATTCAGGGTGTGAGAAAATTAGTCGGAGATAACTGGGGCACCATTTTCAAGGACTTCCCACCGAAACTTCTCGAAGACCTGAATGCGAGGTTTGGCAATTAACCAGATAATTTTTAGATTAGGTGAAATTTCTCGAATGTTGTTTTTTAATTTCGCAAAGGTGTAATTGATGCCAGGATGCTAATTCTGCATGGCACTTTTAAAAATAAATAAATCGAAAGACATCAATTCTGTAACCGTATGTTTTAGAGAAAATACACATTATTGAATTTATTGCTCCATATGTTTCATCTTCGATTGCTTGATAGATTCAGAATTAGTCGTATATAAGGCGAAAGGGATTGCTGATTTGATTAGTTCTTCTTTTGCTCCTCGATAATGCACTTCTATATTTAATATGAGTCTAAACTAAGGCATAGAAGGGCCTTCTGTCCACCATATGGGGATTTATGGGTGTAGATTCCAAGGAATTCTTTGGATTTGGGCAATCAAGGATGTCGTTTCAAGAGTTACTTTTATTAATATTTATTGCATATTGTAGTTTGATTAAGGTGTGATCAGACCCATGCATGCTCGCTACTACATCATCCAGGCCGAATCACAAGAGATTGTTCTTCAGAAAAACTCCATAAATCCCGCTCTCTACTGGGGCCAACACATGGCGCTTGAGTCTCTCGAGAAAGCCTCACTTGCGAACCGAACTACCTGCTTCACTCGTCCAACCCCTCCACTCGAGAACCCATACGCTGGAATCAACCGCCTTCCTAACTCACTCCAGCCCCACATCCAGCGAACCGCGCCAGCTGCAGACCCTCATAATGTTTTTAGGCCACTCTTGAGCACTTTCAACCAACATCAAATGAATATCAACCTCAAGCGAAAATTTCGCGGGATGAAAAAGAACCAAACAAAATATCAAAACAATTCTTTCGATTGCAGTAGACATACATCAGCAGTGGGGTCTAACAACTCAATGGACCTGGGTTCGAAAGAGGAAACGCAATATGACGCCACTTTTTTCCTTACTAACAAAGAGGAAATTCCACCTCCTATAGTCAAAACTCATGCGCAAACTCAAACGAAACCGAAGCTTCGACCTGTGACACCTGACACCTTTAAATTCCCGAAAAACCTCAAAAATCAGAGCTTTGAAGGCTTTTTAAGAGAAGTAAACATAAAGCTGCAGGAATACGAGCCAATTATGCAACCACAACCGAAAAGCAACAGTCGACCGAAGTCTATGAAGGCGCGACCAAAATATACGCTTGTTGATATGACGAAAAACATTACTCCGATACAAGACAGAAGAAGAACTCCAACTCCATCAGACAGAAACGCTGGTAGTCCTCATTCGATAAAGAGAGAAAGCAGACAGATGATTGGGGGATTGCGGCCATTTTCTATTGGTTCGCAAAGGAGGAGCGGTGATACGAAAAATGATGGGATTAATACGTTGATTTCTTCAACGGAGCTGGATTCATTGGATGAGGAAAGAAACTCGCCATCGGGTAATGTGAGTAATACTCATACGATAGGCAAGGAGCCGCTTCCGATGAAAAATATATTGCTTGTAAGCGAGATACAGAGTTTTCCGAGAGCGCATTCGCCAACCAAGATTCAGCAATCCCCGAAACGGAATGCGAAGTCGCAGGAGAGGAAGAATAGGACTGAAATCAACCATACTCAGGATATGTACCCGATTGATGAAGTCAACGAGAAGGAGAGGTTAAGACCGAAGAGCACTGCTGAGCCAATTAGAATATCTGAATATAATATCAGTCATGAGAATCCCACGGCTAAACGGGCGTCGTTTGTTCGTAAAAAGTATTCGAGGGAGATGATCGGCGGGAGATTGAGCGAGAAAGATTTGTAGGCATTTCATTTCGGCGAGAATGTTCCAAAAATTGTTTACTGTTTATGTGTTAAGTTGTAGTTGTGGTTGTAGTAATAATAATGGTTTTGGTAAATTAATGAAACCTGTCTTGAGGGACAGTGATAGTAAGTTTACTATTCAAGCTTTATTGTAAAAAAGAAGAAAAATATGTGTCAAGGTAATTTCATGGAAAGGAATACATTGTAAGAAATCATATGAAAGTTCACATGGGAATTTGTTGTTTTTTCTTTTGGAGATTGTACTCGATTCATTATCTTCAGCAATTTGATAAACTGGGGACTGAGGAATGGTAGTAACACAGCGAATTGGGTATTGCAGATATATAATCAACATTCTTCCTATTCATTTAGCATATTTTCTCCTTGCTAAACAAGCACACACAGCTTCAAAAATCTAGAATGTGATATTTAATGATTGTTATATAAGAAGCTGTTTAGGAGCAATCATTATCAGTCCATGAGAGAGATTATTTGCATGGAAACCCAGCAATACGAGATGAAGCAGAACTGATTTACTTTTGCGTGGGATCAAATTGAAGGACTTATGGCATTTACTACACTCGCTAGAAATCTTCAAATTGTGGCCTTCTAAATCACATATCCAATGGATATTTGATAACTGCTTCATCGTATATGAAACCTTTCTATCCCAGGCTCATCTATTATTTTCCTGACTGAAAAAAACATGTAAGATCCTTCTCCCACCTCTAATTCAATCTCCAAAATACAAAGTTCAGGCATATTTAGTCCGACTAGCACAGCCCTATCATTCAAAACTAATATTTCTTTTTTCCATTTTCATATTCCCCCACAACAAATCAGCAGTCCTTTACAAGCTCGCAGATTTTTTATTTTACGAATATTAGTCGCTTTCACTAAAAACTAGCATTCTCTTCTCATGTCAAATTGCATGAGAAGAGTAGCCATTACTCTTTTTTCAAGGTTTAAGTAATTCATTCGGAGTCAAATTAAACTCCCAACTACTTAATTATTCTGATTTCAATTAATCATTTCTGCTATCTAGAATCAAGCAGTAGTCATTACTTTCGATTGTAATAATCTACTGTCTGACTCTAGATCTCCAAAACAAAACCCATTCAAAATTATCACGTCCACTATCCAATTCATAACTCCACTCTGAACGAATAGCCTCCTACTATCTGTAAGAAGACTACGTCCATCAGTGTGAAGCATGACTGGATCAGTGATCCATATCATGTTAAATGTCTCGTTAGACTTAAAACTTAACCAAATTGTCGATTACATTATTCATTCATTAGCCACAGAACAGACCGAAAGCAGTCAATTAACCTTTATATCCCAATATCATAGCAGAGTTATACCCTTACGCGTTATTAAAATGATTTGTCTATAAACCAATAACCATTTGATAGAATCTGTTTTATTTCTGGTAGAGTGATAATACCGGTACTGTGATTTGATTTTTAAAACTGAATAATTTATAAGGAATTTCTTCCGAATAAATTTATCAATCAAACCGAGTTATTTGCTGGGGTTTTCAAATTGATGAGAAAGAAGCTGAGAACGCTTCAGGTTCAATATGAGCGATGTTTTGGCAATCGGGAGAGATTGAAAACATCAATTACCGAATGTGTAAATCAGGTTTGGGGTCAAGAAGATACCATTACTCAAAACTGAGAAAGATTTTATTCAAATTTAAAGATTTATCAAAAACAATATAAAATCCATCGCGATAAGATCATAACAATTTGAAATGAATTTAAATCCAAACTTTGTAGGTACAAGTCAAGGAAGGGGCTTCATCCAGATTCTCAGGATTACGTTGAAAACGTGGGATTGAGTTTCGAGATTCTGCCATTGTGAGTGAGATTGAGTGGGGCCGTTCTGTGAGATTTTTCTTGCATATTTGAAAATAGTGCAGGCATTCGAGGTTAGAAGGCTTTCTCTGCTATTCAGTCCAGGCAAAAATCAGTTCATTTGAATCAAATCTTGGGGGGACTATAGATTTACGACGGTCGGTTTGTTTGTTTATGTGCTACTATTGCTAATGGAGTGCTATAAACTAGAGAAGCAACGATTCAAGGCGTTTAATTGAAGAAAAGTTCTATCACGTAGCTATTTAATAAGAATGAAACTTTACGAACTTTTGCAGCCCATCCCTGTAACCATCCTAATTTGTTTTCGGTGCATTGTTCGCGAGTCGAGGAGAACTCCTCTTCAAAAAAGTTCATTTGCTTGGCAGAATAGATAGAGCTTTGCCATCGTGTCATCGGACTCAATTCAATGAATTTTTAGGGTGATTGACTTGGATGGATTTCTTTCGTTATAAGAGATTTGAAATTGATACGCTCTTAGAATAGTGAAACAATTCGGCATTAGAGACATTATCATTAAAGGCTATCGTTAGATTCCACTTCGTCGAAGATGAGGACTGGAATGAATTACATCAGTCTTCACGACTGCGAGGATGGTACATAGTTCGTATGAACCGAATTACCGTCTTCGGGCCTGAGATGAAATAAGAATACGCGTGAAGACTCGCTGGATTCTATGTTCAGATTTCCTGTAATTGCTTTCCAATCGTCTCTCAGAGAGATCTGCAGTGCAAAACTTTCCGTGTACTGTCTACCTATTAATGAAAAAATATTAATGAAAAAGAATCAACCGAGGGTGAGTAGGTATGCAATAGGATTGGGAAAGTGCTACATACATCAAGTGCTATTGAGAATAACTCGAGATGCTTGATGTCAACAAAACCTCTGAACTCTGAATAGAGAGCAGCATTTATATTTTAAACAGCATCCTTCATTAGAGCATCAGTGCTTTTGAATAATTCAGCTTCAGCTTTTTTACTTATTTAAGTTCACACTCCACATCTTTTCAGTCTTCTGAAAAAATATCTGCTGTATAACTGATATGGATCATAGCAACTCTTTCTTAGGAATCAAATAATGCTGAATGATATTAGCCAAATGGCAGGGATTTGCTTGCGCCCTGAAGCACGAGTGAAAAATGAAGGTATTGGACTTATGTGTATCAAATATGAAGACGGAGGGCCACTTCATTTTGTGATGGCACCCATTAGCCTTTCGAGCTTTTATTTCATCCCCCATTTGATTGTTTCCTATTAATTTGGGATCCCAGCGAAAATGTCCTCCCAAGTACTTCATAATAAACTGAAACCCTTCGGCTCTAAAGCCCAGCAGGTCATTCATTCATACACCAGCGCTTGATGCTAGAAAGTAAATCACTCTCATAGTTTGATTCTCATTTCTCTCCTTTACTCGATGGCCAATTTAGTCTGACTGTTTCGCCCAAAGGGACATCCAATATAGTATATTTGGCTCATAGAAGGGGAATCCTTCAAAAAAGTGATTTCATGAAAGCAAGCGTTCTTCACAAAGGATTGTGATCAAACATTCATTAATGCTTGTCTCAATGTAGGGTTCTGATTCTTGCTTCAATTGTGTTGGATTTGACTTGCGGACGAATTTAGACTCATGCGAAGAGAACAATCGAAGATCAGTCATGACTGATTAATTGTTGTAAGCCTCACACAATTTATTGGCAACAGGCTAAAGAAAGTTGGATATCAGCATTTACTTATTTATAGAGAGCACTAGCTGAACGAAGCAAAATCTCTGATTTTGTTTAAACTTGTGATTTAAAATACTACGGATAACAGACAAATCTAAATCGAAAAAAATAAAGGAATCAATTATTTGAAATAGCAGGGTAACAAGGCAAAACTTTCACAAGGCTCTATTAAGATTCAAGAGGTACTCAAGACGTGCTTTTTAACATGAAAGTTCTATGGCTGGTCTGATGTTTTTTATAATGGAGACTTCATAGCATAACTACAAGCACATGACAAGCAGCTGAATTGTAAATGATGACTGATAGGACAAATGAAATCATTGAATCTTTTGATCTTCGGGATAAATCCTGACGATATATAGCTTTTGCTCTTTGATGAGCCACAACTTCTCATGTTTCCTCGTATAAAAGTTCCGCTGATCCAAGCGCAAACAGGTATAAATTCTTTAGAAGGCGACTACTCGATGCAGTGTTTCATTTTAACTTGCAAATTACCACCAATAGCCACTGTACTAGTCCACCAATGAGCTTCAACTAGCATTTAAGAACATTGCTGTTCTCCACATGAAGGAATTTATCGTTGATGATTGAAAAATTTTGTTGTCTGTTCGGAGGTTTGTTGATCGTTCGACTGATTGATTGATTAGAAAGGTAAATCGAAATTTGTGTTCCGTTACAATCACAAGTGATGGATAGACTGATTTAGGAATGCAAAGAGGATAATCCTGATTTCTTGGTTGTTAGCTGAAGCTGTTTCTTCTTTTCAATCACTTTCTCTCGTAGGTGAGATTTGGTTGTATGTGAACCTGTAAGAAAACTTCATGTCCTCACCCTAAGTGCTACTTGAAATGCCAATCCGCGCGTTAACGAATAGCAAACGTTGAAGCTGAAATAGCATCAATTATTATTAGTGCAACAAACATATTATTTCTCCCATATTTAAGAACTTTCATTGCTTCGAAACCTGCAAATAGTTCTGTGACCTATTTTTTCAGCAATGGAGTAGGCCTAATGATACAGAAAGATTTCGGCCAATAAAATAATATCAAGTCAATCCCAGTCACAATGCAATAGACGCACAATTGACCTGAGTCGAATGCAAATACCAACCAAGTTTTGAGTCTTTACCTTCAAAACAGCATCTTCAACTAGTGGCGAGGCTTGAATCCCACACCCACACCCCCATGGTTCCTAGTGGCACGATGCTAAATTAAAAAATTATATTCGAGCTTGATGAATATTTGCTCGCATGAGAGAGAGAAAAAAATCCCCAGTCAATGCATCTCTTATCGATGAACACCTGTGCTGTGATGAGATTCTGTTAATTTATGGATGGTCACTCTTGGTTTGTTAGATACCCAACCAACCTTGATTCTTTATGTTGCCATCGGTGGTAAAAATTTTTAGATGTTTTTCCTGTATACTTAATCCCTTTCACAGCAAACCAGCTGCTTTGCTTCGTTTGCATCATGTCGCTAAATATCAATCCAGCTTGCGAGCTTGAAAAATTGCCCATTCTTGGCAAACTGAATGCGAGGAAGGGTTGTACAGAATGGAAAAAACAAGAAAATACGATCTTATAAATTAAGTCAAAATATGCAATCGCTAGGTTTAAATTCAATGTCATTACAGTTTCATCAGTGTGAGTTCTATCTTTATGCTGAAAGAGAAATATCTCAATGCCATTAACAATTAAAGATCGAGGTAACTAACCATTTACTCAAGATATATGTGAATTAAAACCTAAAAATCAAATTTGTTAATGTAGTGCATTTAGTGAGAGAAAAATTGTTTATTAACTGCTTTCTAAAGTACATCTAACGTCACACTTTTTTGCGTAGTTGATAGTGTTGCTTTAATATACTCTATACTATACATTTTCATCCAATTTTCGTATCAAACAAACCGCCTTCTGCATGGAGTGCTGTCTATTGAAAATGAGTATGAATGAGATTTTGAGAGACGCTTTGATCTGAATTGGTCATTTAAGTTAATGTTATGAGTTATTGAAGAAATGAAATTTAGGATAGGGGATATAACACATTACAGATACGTGCAGATATTAAGAACACACTTCACACTATCAATCAGTTGTATTTCATAAAATTTTACTAAGAATTTACATAAGTAGCGTCAGCAAATGCAAGTTTAAAATTTTGTCATATTTACTTTATGTCTAGCTACTCCTTAGTATCTATCAAGTCTTCGCTATCTTCATCAGGAGGAGGATACATGGGAAGGCTAACAAAACGCAATGACCTCGGATCTTCTGGAATGCAGGTCCACAAAGACATTGAGTTACCTTCACGTTTTGGCTGCTTCGATGAATCTTTAACACCACTGCAACACCTTTTCTTTTCTGCTTCGGCCCCTAGTCCGCAGAGGATCCGTAGTAAAGGTTGGGTTTGCCTTTGCTCATTCTTATCAACTTCAAAATCATTTTCCATTTTCATTTCGCTCCATGCTAAATCTAGAAAGTTGTTATTTCTGTTCAGATTAGTCTGTTTGATCTGTTTTTCACAATCTTTCGTTGAGTATCTTCTATCCAGCTCGTTGTGGTAATACGGACACACTCGACCACCCAAACACTTCTTCAACGTACAACACCTTGTTTTATACATCATCGGATGATATTCAAGTTCCTTCCATCCATGACACTCTTTACAGCTGTACATTGAAGAACATTTGCCATCTTCGTAAAGTTTCACAAATTCCGAGACTTTCCAGCCCTGGCAGGCTTTCGCTTCATAATCGTAATCTCTGAAACTTCTCCTGAAATCTTGCCAATTATGCGCATAAACGCAGCTAGTTTTGTCATGGTTGACAAGATTGTAAGGACACCAAACAGTCTTGTAATAGCGCATATAAAATTCGTCGTTATCTTGGTCGAGTTTGTGTATCAGCTGGATTTTTATTTCATCTTTGCTGTGAGCGAATGAGCAATAGACCCCAAATTCACAGCGGTCTACATTATTTGGATAATGAGAGCAAAACTTGGTCTTGTATTTATCAGAGGTGTAGAGCTGCTCTACCATGCTGTGGTCTTTTGGGCAAGCATCTCCTCGTGGGCAAGAGTCTGGATTCTTAAAGTACTCGCAAGTTTGGCCTGAAGAGATATGTCCAAGTCTTTTGCGATCTCGAGGGTAGTGGTAGAAAATGCATTGCTTGTGAAGATGGTACGATTTCTGAGTGCAAGGGAACACTTTGAAAGTATTGATATCGACGGGGTCGATTGTAGCTGGCAGTGATACGTTGCTAAGATCAGTCCTGGGACTGATCTCAATTGAATCTTCTTTTGTTGAAGCTGAGAGAGTTTCTAAATTTTGAAGATATTTTTTAGGGTCTTTGTTGAAGAATTGCATGTGATCGATGCTATCAGCTTCAGTTTGCTCGTTGTATATTAGTTGTTGCTGCAGAGGAGCTTTGAAACCACGATCTTTGTAAAATCTGTGTTTTTCTTTGCAGATTGTGCTTGGTTGAATTTGAGGGCTCATTGTTGGTAGCTATTTGATTTCTTGTATTTGCTATTTTATTATATATCTTTATCAAGAAGCAAGTTGCTTATAAAGCTGGAGACCGAATTACAATGGGCTAATGCCAGAATGCTATTTTAATTTAGCGTTTGAGATTCCTAGGATCTAGCAGTTTATAATTGGAGAACATCTGCCATCATTCATTTCATTATTATAATTAATGAATGTCACGAACAAGTATTTTCCTTTATTTTGACTATGTTTTATTTTTTATAGTGGATGCTAGCCTACAGGATTGCGAAAACTCCGCTCGCATATAATTTTATTTTTATTCTATTATATGGAGATCAGAAATTCGGCCATTCTCATGCTCAAATATTAGTAGAACAACAGAATAAAATCTGTTGGAAAGGTGAATGGCTAGATATTCTACTCTAAACAGCAGTTCCTTCGGCCGCAACACATGAACATAAATGACGCAATATTTAACAGCCAACGAAGTCTATTTTCTCTCAAAGCTGATATCTCTTCAGAAAGTCGAAAAAAAATCAGGATAACCAAAGTAAAATGTGCCCTGGGATATACCCTTAATGTTGCGTGTCAAACAAGAATATTAAGGAGAATTAATTGTTGAAATCTTTCTGATTGTTGCATTTTGACACACAATTCCAAAAACGAAAGAGTTTTCTTTGACTTCCAGACAAATTCCAATTAGAAAAACATAATAACATCAGTAACATCAAGCTTCGAAACTTTAAGTCAGGAGCCTCGATTTCAGGGCAATTCATATTAAACCTTGAAATCAATTGAAAAAAAGCTAGAATTTTAGCATTGAAAATAGTGCTTTAAGGCATTTTGGACTTCTAAGATGTCCTTTTCGTTCATGTATCCATTCGGAAATACCGTCTGAATAGGAGGACTCTGAGACTGCGTCAAGTATCATTGTTTGAAATTTGTGTTTTAGAACGAGATTCTAAATGAAAAATCCGGAAAGAACAAAGAATTAATGCTAGATTTTGGTAGCAAAACATTGTTCCGCTAATTTCTTATTTGAAAGCTGAGTCCACTCAGATCAAGAAGATGCATCTCATTTCACGTGAATGCCTCTATTAAGGGCGAAAGGAAATCCTCAAGCCCCCCTTACGTCCTCGAATGCGCAAGTTTCAATTCATAGTTTTTGCCGAGCAGGTCGGGCTGGTATTTAGAAAGCCTACTAATTTGAAGAAAAAGGAGGGGTGTTATTATTACTAACAAAGTCGCTGATCTAATAGTCACACCAATTTTTGAAACAAAATACTTTGTACCCTAGGAACTGATATTCCGATTCATATCAATGGCCTTGTCCGCATCTCTACATGTTGAGTAATTGCAATATGAGTCAAATTTTCAAATGACATATTTATTATGCAATCTACCGAATTTTCGAGTTTTTCTCATTTTGCTTTTTAAAGCAACGGATTAAAATTGAAGTATCAAATCTAAATGATTTGTATTGATCATATCAAATATTCAAGAATCTGTCCTTCTCAGAAGGACGACATTATCTCATGGTGTTGCCACAAATAAAGTGATTGAAAAAGGTGATTTCGTCGCATTAGAATTTGGTGCAGTTTATAATGGCTATGTTTCAGATCTACTTGAGACAATGAATAAGCTATCTTTCATTGGCCAGTTTTAGGATCTAACTTTCGCATTACTATGATCTTACCTTCGTTGAACCTAAAGTCCTTTATGGATAATGCGCGAATTTTTCTTAGCTACATACTCCTTCTCTAATTCCTGAGACCTTGGAAATTGAAAGCTTCTCTGAAACGTTTGTGTTGAATAATCTCTCAATCTCTCTCACTAGAGAGAACAGTACCAATTCAGTCAAATGTACATCTGAATATGTGCTTTGATTTAAGAAAAATTGTGAGAAACTTGAGAAACAGAGTATTTCAAAGGGCATCCTAAATTTCGCAATGAAATTGTCTTGGAATTAATTTACATTTGATTCATGCCGAATTTTTCTGGAGATTTAGCATTGAGTTTAACAAACAATCAAAATTTAACTTGCTAGTGAAAGAAATTTTCATGAATTAATTTAACAGATATTTTGAAAATATATGTAAGGGATCCGGAAACACTTCTGAACATTAAAGTTCGTGAGTTCAATGTTCCCTCCGAATCTTATGATATTAAAAGGTGATTAGCATAATTTAGTTTCTCGTGATTTGGTTGGTACAAATGAATCTGTGAGATTTAACGAAACTCATATTTTACTTCGTATTTGACAAAGGACTTTAGTTCGACTTCCAAAAGGTCAGAGTCTTGCTTCGAGAGGAGAATGCCACAATGGATAATCAAGGTTGTGCAACAACTAATGGAAGGGACTCTCATCTCACTTGTTTAAATATTCTTGACTTTAACTCGATTTACATTACATTTGACCATTTTTATTGATTTTGAAAATTGAAGACTGAAAATTTTCGAGTTATGGATCATTTAAGAAGGAAAATGAAATTTCAAAAGCAAAAAACTTTCACTAAAAGCACAAATAGAAAATTCAAGAATACGGATGACTTCATTCCATCATCATCGCTTATGGGGAAAGATTTAACCGTTCTTATGGAAATTACAGAAATTTTTTCAAACCATCCCAATACTTACAAATCTTAAATTATCTCTAGAAAAAATTACGCAAGATGTGCAACATAAGTATTGAGTGGGTATGATTCGTTAAGCTATTTTCAAATTCGAAACTGTCTCATTGGTCCAGTGTTTGATGCTTTCAACCTAGCATTCACATTTTCATCTTTGTTCTTTTCTTCTTGTCTGGCGGATGGAATGAATTTCCAGTGGCAGCATAGATTATACAGATACATAAAGAGGATCATTTCCCACGTAAAAAACTTCATTTTCAATAAACTAATGTAGAACTCATTCCAAATTTGATTGTTGTTGAAACAATTAAAAAAT
>ENA-UOUE01000492-UOUE01000492.1-compost-metagenome-genome-assembly--contig:-NODE-492-length-31448-cov-7.610564_pt1 | contig 31448 bp, 30 predicted proteins | sample MGYA00238146_ERZ747223 | MGnify/ENA primary metagenome ERZ747223 (study PRJEB28781, sample SAMN06268865) | compost metagenome | isolation source: single cell | place: USA: California, Emeryville, Joint...
CCCTGTGACATATAAGGCTAATCCTGCCAACCCAAGCAATACAGGCAGAGTCATTGTTTCTACAGGTATGCTATTGATTAGGAGGCTTATGAGTCTAATTGTTTTCAATTATAGGTGAATTGCCACCTTGGATTTTCTACCTTCAAGGACAGTAAAAGTTTAATGAAAATACATGTATAGACAATTTCTGCTCTTATTAGTTAACAATGACTTTTGATTTCTTCACTTGAAAAAATTACATCCTTCGTTCAAGCTATTACGTATCATCATAATTTTGTCATCACAAATGAATTAAACTATCTGACGTGATATATATGATCATAAATGGTTATTTCTATTGCTGGAAGGAATTTTTTCTCTTAAGTCTTAATAAATGCTCTAAATTTTCAAATTTTCCTAGAAGAGATCTTTATTACGAGGCTAAGAGGCTCTTTCTACATTATTTCAGGTTAAAGATAGCTTTAACTACTCTCTCTCTAGCAAACATCATATTTTCTCTGGTGACGCAAGAATCAATCTAAAATTTGTAGAACGAGCTGAAAAGGGAGTTTTGTCCCAGATCTCTGATCCATCTAGAAAGCTTCATAAGAGTTACACTTTTTTGAATCACAATTCAATAAATCCAACAATGTTCAAAAATCCTACAATGAATACCACCACAAAATTGTTTGAGTGGCAACGATATCAGATGCAGAGGCAGTGTCGCTCTCAATAATACACTCTTTCCTCAGGATCGGAAAATTTCAAGTTCGAACCAACGATGTAATTGTCGTTATTCCCAACCCAATGTAATCAGAACCAAAAGAAAAGAGCAAATAGCATGCAAAAGAGGCACTTAAGCTCACTTTCTCTCGCAATTTGAAAATTGGAAGAGAACTGAGGGTTGGGAGTTAGTAAATAAGGCATATTTGAATGATATTAAAAATGATTAACTTTTCAGTGGGTATTTGGAAACTATGACAATATGCCGCTACCCATAGGAGAAGTGAGAGAACCTTTGTGGTTAATAATGTAATGTGCTGAATCAAAGTGTCAGCTTCTAAGTTGTTTCGAAGAATTATTGTTGGTATTACTGATAACTCTGATCAATTGACAATCTAACGATATATCAAACACTTGAATGAATAAAAATAATTTAACAATTCTATTATCTCATTTTGCCAATCCAGAATTCATCATGATCTAAAGATGTAATTTGTGTTACATTGCCCTATGCTAATGATCCAACTTTGTTGTCTATTTGTTTATAGTTCGACAACTCTTAGCTAAGTGAGATTTCTTATTTACGGAAAGCACGAATGAGAACAAAAATATTCAGACGTAAGGATGATCAGAAGTTACAAGGTCAGGATTACTTAACCTAATTCACAGAGTCATAATCTGAATTGTGCTACTCAGCTGGCATTCTTGAGAGTAATTCTTGTTCTCTGGATCCTTTTCCTTTCACTTTAGCCTAAATGAAGTATACTGAATCGGCGACATCTTTATAATTGTTGAATGACGATCATGTATTTTGAAATAGATAATTTACTCTTATCTGAAGTGTTTCCAGTATAAAGCACTTTTCCTGTTTTGAAGTCCAACAGTTTTGCCGTCCCATCCCTTGAAGCACTCGCAAGCTTATCGCCGCTTGGACTCCATCGCACACAGTTAATATAAACTAGAATAAATATTCAAACGTTAAATCTTTATTTAAACAAAGCCAAATCATTACTTGAGTGAACGTCATCAAAGGTTTTGATAATCTTCGATTCTCGCTTATCAACTATCTTGATACTCTCGTACCCACCAGAAACCAGTAGATTTCCATCGTTTTGGCATACATCAATCCAGTTTGTCCTAACTTAGTAGGTGAAATATTTTCAAGTTGAAATAATGAAAATGACGAGAAGTGGAAAGAAGATGGTCATTATTAACACCAATTAAGCTCTTATGGTACAATCAGTAATCCTCCTTTCCTTGCCACAACTATAAAGAGATGAGAAATGCCAAAAACACCCCTGAATGGGAACAGCCCACTCCACATTGAGTTTTAACAATTGGGCCAATATTGGTGGTCAATCTGCTATTTAAACGGAATTCAGTAGAATTGATCTTAGATTCGATGATTAAAAGGAAAGTAATTATGGCGGTGAGGTGCTGGCTAAGGAGAAGTTCTCAGAATCCGTTTAATTAAAACTAGGAGATGCAGTCCGACTGTATATCGCATCAGCAAGCGATGATATGACTGTGAAGATTTGGGAAGTTCAAACCCTCAAGTGTCTTGCACCTCTTCAAGGTCACAATTTCGAAGTGAAAAGTGTCAGCTATTCTCGCAATGGAAAGTATGTTTCCTCCGCAGCCCTAAAAGATAAAAATGTGAAGATCTGGGACGTGCAAGCCTCGAAATGTCTTACAACTCTTGAGGGCCATGTCGGAGACGTGAAGGCTGTTAGCTATTCCAGAGATGGAAAGCGCATTGCATCAGGGGGAACGGATAAAACAGTAAGAATATGGGATGCTCAGTCCTTCAAACTCCTTGCAACCCTTGATCACCACGATACCGTAGAGAGTGTGAGCTTTTCATGGGATGGAAAATATGTCGCATCAGGCTCGGCAGATTCTGATGTGAAAGTCTGGGAAATAGAAACCTCCAATTGTCTTACGACTCTTCTTCGTCAGAACGGTGAAATAACTAGCGCGAACTTTTCTCCTGACGGAAAATTTGTCGCAATAACAGATCAAGAGGTCAGAGTGAGGATTTGGGAAGTGCAAACTTCTAAATGTATTGCAACTCTTGAAGGCCACATAAGAACGGTGTTTAGCACAAGCTTTTCTCATGATGGAAAGTATCTTGCGACAGCCTCGCAAGATGGAACCGTGAAGATCTGGGACAACTGGAGAAAGGACACCGAGGAATGCCTTGTAACACTTAAAGCTCACCCAGGGATAATAGTAGTGAGCGTGAGTTTTTCTCCTAACGGAAGATATGTTGCATCAGGCGCCAAAGGCAGAACAGTGAAGATTTGGGATATGCAAACCTTCCAATGTATTGCGACTCTGACAGGTCATATAGATAGAGTAACACAAGTGAGTTTTTCTGGTGACGGAAAGTATCTGGCTTCAAGTTCAGCAGATAGAACCGTGAGGATCTGGGTAAACGTGGATGGTGGTTGGTATTGCGACAAGGTTCTCGGGGCTTTTGAATCTTCCCTCTCAGCATACCATGCGAAAGTAGAACTAGTCATAGCATCTAAGCAGAACAAGGCCCTTCTTAAGCAACTTGCAAACAAGGGTGAGGTGAAAGAGAACTCGTCTTTCGAAGAGGGAAAGGACAATGACAGTAAAGATGAAGAGGCGGACCAGGCTCAAGGTGAAATTGAACACAATCCGACTTTTGAGAGAGCTACTGCAAATGAAATTTCTGAGCAATTTCTAACAAAAAATATAGCTAGGAATGATGAGTTAATTCAAAAAGCGTTTGCGCAGTTGAATTCAGTGTTGATCCAAAAAGAGCTTTTGAAACCTGATCTTATCCATACTAGTCTCGCAGATCCGAGAGATATTCGCAAAGAAAAAGAAAAGGTAAAAGAACCAGGAGATATCAATTCGAAGAGCGCGTATAAAAAACACAAGAACAGTTGTTGTAATAGCTTCTGAGAAGTAGATATATATATAGCTGAGGACTTTGGAAAAGCTGAGCAAAAAAACCACAAACAAATAAATGAAACAGTAATCGAGAATCATTAAATGTCCGAATAAGTATTTTACGAAAATATTCATGACATTATATAAACAAAAATTTATGGAGATAACAGTGTTGAATTCACAAAGCTCTACAATACACCATCAAGATTCTTGCATTTTAATTATTTTTCGAAATTCAATGATGCTGAGAGTCACTTTGGAATCGCCCCAGTTGCTTCGTTTCAAAGTAAGGAGTAAAACTCGGTTGATTTTCAAATACTTATCCTAATGTTATGCGACCGATTTTGTCACTATCTCTCTCTAATGCAGCTTCAATCAATAAATGTCAGCTTGTTGAGACGAAAATAATCTTCCATTGAGTCAGCAGTTCAAACCTCTTATGCTAAACTAGCAACCCTCCTCAGAGTTACAAAGGAATCGCTTTCTACATTCTTTTTAAAATAAATCATCTTATGGAACAAATTTTCTTTGGTGAGACTAAATACCTCAGACCCCAACATATCTTAGAAAAGCATTTAATGATATAATATACTCTGTGTTAGAATCAAAAAATTGCTTTGTTTACAAAATAATTCGTTCGAATTCATAAGATAGTATTGTCAGAAGCTGAATATTGGGATACTATATTTGAGAGTTGATTTCTCTAGTCTTGTAAGAAGATAAATCAACAGGGATTAAATGGGGCAAAGGAATCATAGAGGTGAGTCTGAGTTAACCAGTACTCGAACTCGTGCTTCAAGAAAATTTAATACTCACTGATCTTCACCAATCTAAAACACTTCTAATTGTATCAAGTTTATAAGAACTGATGAGGAATATGAAACGAAAAAGAATATAGAATTGAATACCTATTAGATTAGAGCATTGCTCTCTTATCAATTCTCCTTTGTATCGATTTTAACTTTGACTATCCACAATGTGAAGACGACGATTTCTAATCTGCTTCACTCTCCATGCCTATCTGCATCTCGTGGAAAATGAGCGTCAAATGCCTAATACAGAATAAATTTTGTTCCGCTTCATTATTGCCTATCTGTTGTTGCCCTCGCTGAATGAAAAAAGTTTCTTCAGTGCAATAGAGTGTATAATTTTAATCTCACTTCTTAAAATTTATCAGCAAGAAGATGATAGGAAGAGCTGGCGCTCTTGGCGTTGCTGCCACTCGCAAAGGAAGAGAAACCAACCCAATTTACCAAGGCCGAAACGGACCTATACGTAAATAAGCGATATATGCCACTCCTTCAAATACATTCGTTTCAGTGAAGATTTTTAATACTGTAAAAACAGAAAACAAGAAGGTCCTTGAGTACTACCGAGTGCCATACATCATTTGGACAGTTGGCCTCATTTTCGTCGGAGTAGGGAGCTGGTTGATGTATGTTGCGAACAGTAATCACGGCGATCCAGCTACTTTCGAAGAGTTCCAGGGGAAGTAAAAAGAATTCCACCTCGTTCGCAACATAACCACTTTATCTAGAGTATGGTGGCAATATTTGGTAGCTGCATTTATCATCTTTGTGGGTGTCTTGTTTTGTTTTTCTGCAAGCATCGAGTACACTCGCTTCGATAGACAGGTAAAACTTCCTGATATGAATAAGCAGTAATGCGTCCAAAGACCAACCGCTTGATATTGCAAAAGAAGAATATTTTCTGCAGAAAGGAAGTTATTGTGCGAAACTTGCTGTATGTCACTAATATTTCAATCGTTAAACGAGGAATCAATAGTAATTGCTTCGCTATGCGTATTTACCTAACGAACATGCTTCTCTCTTTGTAGATTTGAACAATAATACAACGCATTACAAGATATTGATTGATTTTGCTGGAGAGAAGAGACTTGAGATCCTCGAGACGAAAAAGAGGATGAAAGCTAAGCAAAGAGTAAAGAATTATGATTTTCTATGTACTAATGAGGAAATGAATTTAGTACCTTGAGATTGCTAATCTATTGGGCATGGAAATTCATATTGACACAATTCCGCTTATTGATGAAATGGGTATGAAGGAAGAAGACGAATCTCGCCAGGATGATCGTATATAATGCATTTTTTTTTGATTGTACTGTTAGACGAAGCCATACTATTCAACTAAATGCAAACTAAGCAGGCAGATATATTCTTTTATTATTCTCTCTTCCTTGAAAACCTTCAAATACTTTTCGAAACTGATGGATTTCCTACCGAGAGCGTTGATATCTGATAATGCCAAAAAACAAAAAAAACTTCAATGGATGGAAGCTCTCACCATTACACTAATTTAAGAATGATTTATTTCGATGGGCCAACAATATTGATAAGCACAGTGACAACACTAAATATAAAATTGGCTTTCAATATAGTTTAACTAAACTGTCTATCATTCATAATTATCACTCTTATTGTATTCTGAGACTTACAGCTCACGTGTACTATTTACAGCGGCAGAAGCAATATTTCCAGTACCAGTAGCGTTAACAACCGCGGAAGTTATGTTAGCAACCGCAGAGACGGTAGCATCAGTAATCGTAGAAGAAACATTGACTATGGTAGCAGCTGCATTGGAAGTTGTATTCAAAATGAGGCTTTCCAACATAGAAATTCTGTTTTCAAGGTTTCCTATTCTCGTCTTTAATACCATCAGCGCGAATAAAAAGATTATAATAGCTGCCAGGAGGAAAACCGATAGAGTTATCAAAATCGAATTCGCAGACGAAGCGTTTTTGCCGAAAACATCTTGGTTAACAGGCCTTGATCTCTCTCGTGTCTTTTGCCCTGAATTTTTGCCATTAGCCTCGGCAGTAGATTCACCAAGGTTAAAATCCTCCGACTTCTCTATTCCGTGTTTCAGATCAGCGCTTTTTTTGCCGCCGCCAGGAAGAATGTCCCTCTCTTTCACATCGCTCATCCATTTCTCCATTTGCTTCTTCACAGATTCGTGAGTTTTCGATTCAATCGTTCTTCTAAATGGGTTTGACTTCCAAAATACGATTTGGTCTGTCACACTAACAAAGGAAGAGAAAGCGGGATTAATAAATGTGATTGGGCTGAATGAGGCTTACACAAAAAGAGAGCGATCGGCTTGGCCTTCGAAAGGCGAAATTTCCCAAGTGACTTCAACTTGGAAAGTTGAGCCGTAAGGCACGTCGAGACTTTTCGCGCATTGCTTGAAGTTCAATTTGTCTCTACAATTATTAGAATAAAGAAATTGATTTTGCTTACCCTTCTTTATAATAGGTTTGCACTCTATGGATTCTCGTACGATCCTTGAAAGGAATACCCTCAACCTTCATTACAGAGTTGGCTTCTCGCGTCATATGACCCAATTCTTCGATGAGAGTCCATTTTCCAACAGTAATCGTAAACTCTCCTGTGAAAATTCGTTATTTGGTGAGTTTATCAGCGTATTTACCCTGTGATTCAAGGTGCTGATAGTAGTTATACTCAGCGTTCTCTCCAAGAAACAAATCGAAAAATTTATCCACTGAGATCGGAAGAACAGCTCTAAACGCCTCGTGCTTATCACCTTGAGGGCCTTGTGCGCTCAAGATAGTGATCTCACCGCCACCGTCTTCAGTTTCCACAGCAGTCTCGCTCTGTTCAGGTTCTAATGGTGAAAAATCGATGAAAAGTTGCTCTTAAAGTGAATCAACAGACCTACTGCTTGGTCTTTTGGAGGTGCTCCTTTCCAGCTGCCGTACATGAGGTTATATGCAGCGTTTCTGTTTGAAAAGTTCGTGAAATAATATGTTTTGCCACCCTTCGTGATAATTTCAAGAGCGTTTTCGATAAAGCCAAGGCTGGATCTCTTTTCTATGTTCGTAATATCTTTCACTGCGATAACAATCTAGCAGAATGAGATTCGAGTTGGAGGAGAATTTTTTACTTTTGTGTCTATTGCGAAGATATTGGAGTAGAAGCAAATGTATTTTTCGGTGCAGAAAAGTCTGCCGTGTAGGATAATCGCCTTCCAGTAGCCACAGCTGAAATCGTCATAGACAAACTCATCGCTGGGAAGTCCAAAGAGCCGACAAACGATCTCTTGTGAGGAATTCATTTGTGAAATGTGAGTTAGATCAATATATTTAATAGAATTATTGCTCATCAAGTTTAATTAGGGATATCAAGGAAATCCGGGAGAGAAAGGAAAACCTTCGATATTGAGTTCTAACTCTATGTAGAATCATATATCTAATTGTCAAACGCTGAGAAAAAAGCAAAGCTCTAGTTGAGTCCTTAACCGAATCCATTACCAACACCTGTTAAAAAGAGTGAGAAAGTTTCCTCATTTAAACCCACTGGCTCGCGGATACTGTTGAATTGACTTAAACAACCTTGATTGGACTGCCAAGATTTCGAATCTTTGGACGCATTATTTTAGCTATATACATCAGTAAGAAAATATTGATTATGACTTAGGTAAGGCGTATTGGGCCTTTGTACAATATTGAGTTTCCTCTTCGAGAATTTCATAAGTAGATAGATGGTGGTCTTATTTTAATATAATAGCATTGTAATTTATCATCCTCTTGCTCTATAGATTAATAACTCAATTTATTGACTGTTATTCACGATAACATTCACTAAAACAACGCAAAAATTTATATATCACTATGGAGACTCAGCTCCTTTAACTTTTTCAACTAACTCCTCAAATATCGCATTCAACTCATCGCGATTTGGGAGATACCTGAGCCTTGGATGGGCTAAAAGCATTTTGCCTAGTTTCCCTTTGTTCCCATAGTTATTAATCTCTTTTTCAGGAGTGCTGCTCTCTTCAACTAATTCAAAGAAAAATCTTTTCACACATCTCCCATTAAGAAATTCTTTACCTGAAGGCTCTTCACGACTCTTCATTTTCGTGTGCTTCTGGCTTTTAGCCTCACTATTAGTACCTGAAACCAGCTGAGGAGATTCAGTCAGAAAAGGTGAAGCTTTCTCCGATTGCCCTTCTCGCATACCAGAGGATCTCGAGGACATGCTTCTATGGATTCCTTGCAAATTTATACTATTCTTCTTGCTACCCGTTCCTGTGGTTCTCGCGTTAGGCTGCCAATTCGATTGATTAGACGCAGTTTTCTTGGTAACAATATTCAACGTCGGTCGCTGAAAGCCAGATGGCTTATGAGTTGTGCCTCGGCTCTGGGGACGTCCAATGTTGTTGAGTACCGCAGGTGAACTTTCTACAGGCTTCAACTGCACCTCGGGGAGACTAATTTCTTCTTTTTTGGTTTCTTCTTCCTCTTCGATTTCTTTATCAGCAAATAAGCTTTTCGGTGTCTATGCATGCAAATCCAGTGTCATAATCATCATAAGGGATATTTTTGAAGTTTACATGTGCACGTTTTTTAAGTTCCAGGTATCTTCTGTAATCAGCACAAAAGGCTCTGGTTCTTTTGGCTAAAAACGCCTTAAGTGCCTCATTTCGAGCCGGACTAGAATAAATTGATTAGTAAACTGAAATGTTTTAAGACGATACGCTGGGATTTTCTGGATATAAGCAGCGAGCTTCTTCTTTTTTGGATTATTGATGATCTCAAGCGCGAATCCATCCCATTCTCGGGAAATCGCTTTCATTCTTAATTGGTTCAACACAAAGACTTTTTTCCATGTTCTCTTTATATAATTCACTAAGATGTTTGTGTTTAGGGGTATCTCAGGAGTAGTTTAGAGATGAACCTTCCTTGACGGTTTTCCTGATTTTATCTCTCAGCATTAAAGGCAAAAAGGCTATTTTAAAAAAGCTGGCTGCGCACTTTTTCGCGTCTTCCGTTGCGTGATAATTCAGCGAGTTCGCATGTAGCATTAGAGAGCTTGACGGAATAATATTAATCAATATGATTAGGATGCAATGAGCTATTTACTTGAAGGCGATAAGCCCAGTTCGAGTCGCAATAGGTATTGCCATTCGGGCCTGATGCTTTCGGAAAACTCTCTGGATAAGTGAGGCGCTTTGCTCCTTCATCTTTTTGATATATACCAACATTTTTGCAGCCTATAAGATCCGCAATAGAAATTAGAACCCGCATTTGGAAAGCAACGCTGTTACGTTCTTTAAATCAATCATTTGCTTGAGAATGTAATGGACGTTTAACAATAAAATCCAGTTCTCATTATGCACTTTCAGGTTCTTTCGCTTTCCTTCATTTCGTTTTTTCATCTCAGCCTATTGCGCAATCAACTTCTATTCAACAAATGGATTCTCACATATGCTCGCCTCAGATCTCTCTCAATCTTCTCAGCTGCTTTCTTCTTCTTGAATTCTTCAAACAAAGCCTCTTTCTTTTTCTGCGCCTTTTCGATTCTCCTATCCCTTTCAGTTGCCTTTACCAAACGCATTACTCTCCAAGGAATAAAAACGGAGTCAATACCGATGATATCAGTCTTCGAGCTCTATGTATATGCTGAGCGGTAGCGATTTTGATATTATCTTTCACAATGCTCCGACCTCCAGACAGCTCGAGCATCTGTTGTTTTCTTTTCTGCATAATCTCCTCTTAATACAACAAATTTTAACCTCCTTTCCAATTCTCTAATTACCTATCTCATTGGGGTACTTCTGGACCCTCGGATCGAAATCCGGGAACGGATCAACGTATATTCTCTGCTTCAACTTTTGATTTTCGAGAGCAGCACTCACTTTGCCAGCTCCCTCATGCTCTTCTTTTTTGTTGGACGTCGCGAACATAACCATCATCACCATCCGCAAGTTCGTTCCCGCGAGAATCGTAAAATAAACCTTGTTGTACTCGGTCGATTTGTTGTAGTTGACCATGAAGTGATCCTTCAAAAATTTATAATCGTAGTTCTCTTCATCAGGCACCATTTGACGAGAAACCAAAATTGTAAATTCGCCCTCGCTTACATCTAATTTAACAGTCATAGGAAACTCTCGGTCGCCAGATTCGATTTGCAAATGCAGTCTGCCTTTGGCAGCGATCTCAATATGCTCTCTGCGCTTATTAACGATTCCTAAAAACGAAAAAAGTGAGACTATTCCTCAATAGAAATATACTTCGAGCATGGCCACCGCCAGTAGATTGTCGGAATTCGTTCTTCAATTCTTGCAGCATTTTCTTCTTCATTTCGACTTGATCTTGGGTATAGTATAGTTCCCTCGAAAGCTTGACTTTTTTCCCTTCGTATTTGGCGACTTTAGAGAAATTTCGTGACAATTCTTCGTGTAATTTCTTCACATAATCCGGCTTTTCTTCAGAGAAAAACGTCATTGAATGCTCATTTCTAGGCAGGTAGTAGCTGGTTGAGAAGAAAGTTTCTCGGTGGGTGGCAGAGGCCATTGGATTGGTGTAATATTCTGAACGAAAGGTTTTGCCGGCTAGCTCAAGGGAACTATCTCCACCGGTCTCGGCATTGGATGAAAAGTAGTGCTTAGAAGGCTTTGGGAGAGGGTCTCTTGTGAGGTTGAGTTGACTTTCACCTGCGCTACGAGAGAGATCATTGATGCGAGGTTCTCCAAACCTTGATTCTTCTAACTTTGAGGGTTCATGGCTCTTCGGTTCTGCGTCTGCTGAGTAGAATTTCTGCATTTGTGGGGTGTGAAGCAAAGGAGTCTGAGCGGTTGTAGATTCTGGCTTCCTTGATGTGAGAGGAGGAGCAGAGTCTTTCTTTGTCAATGAGAATGGCGTGCTGCTGCCTTGGGTGGTTTTCTTGAGCTTGGATTGTAAGAATCTTAGTGAAGTGTTAGATGTCGGAGAGCCGTTCATGATTTTGAGAGGACAATAAACTAAGTATTTGTTCTGCTGGACTTAATAAAATAAAATTAAAATGGACGATGCGTTACTATTTTTTGATTCCAATTGCGAAACTCTTGACTCAGCACCTACCTTGAGATGAAATATATTGTGAAAAATTATTTCTTTAGTGAGATTGAAATCTGGGTATGCATTCATGCTCTCTGTTATTTTTATACACAGTCTAAGTAAAGGCAAAGAGTTATAATTTTCCTCGAAAAAATGAATTAATTAAAAGCATTTGGGAATATTGCTTGAAAGCTATGGTTGCGAACGCTTCATATTATTTTATGTCACTCATCGATTTTCTCTATTACACCATGGATGAGAGTTACATGATCCAAAGCAGCGAACCAAATTTACAAGCTTTTTAAATACAATTATCAAATCATTCACTCAAGGGCATCTTTATATACATTCAGGTGAGCAGTTGGCATTGCTCATCTATTTCTCATCCTCATATTTTATAGTGTATTTTTGTATTTTGTGTCCAGCAAAATAAAACAAGTCCAGAATTTTACATGCCATATATATGCATTAGATAATTTCTCTCTTACAAATTCAAATGCTGTATTTTTCAAACAGACATCAACTCACTGACGTGATCAAAAAAAACTTAAATCGCTTCATCACTTCGTTTTCGTTACCACTGCTGATTGGTCGATTTGCGATATGAACCCTGACAAAAACTATACAAAAAACATCATCAGTCAACTAAAACTAAAGCAGCAAGAATTACCTTCTGGCATTTTTGAGTCAGCGCAATCACTTCGCTCTTATACAACGAAAAGCACTTCAGATCGTACTTTCCATCTGCATTGCGGATGCTCTTCGCATATTTAATTTCTATCTCTTCAAGCAGCTCATCCGAATACTTCTCGAGATCTTTCTGCCCGAACTCGAACAGCGCCTTCGTTTTGTCATTGATATAGTAACCAAACGCATACGACCATTTTAGAATTCTCTTGCATTGAACAAGCGCCTGAGCCGCTTGACTGAAGAACGTAAGCTCTCCATGCTGCAGCCCAAGTTTATCGTGAAGCTCTAACATGTTCTCTTCCATCTTTTTCACGAGTCCCCAAGCGACTTTGAGTCCTTTATCGTGATTGTTGTATCTTTCGAAGTAGAAAATATATTTCTCGAGCTCGGATTTCTCTCGGTCGACTTGAGTCTTCTGGTTCTTCTTTTCCTCCTACAACAAATATGAGATTATTCCCAGAGAAAAAGGGTGAGAGGTACCTCAGACAGCGCCTCATAAATATTGCATTTATAATGCGTTCCCTGATGTGTTTTCCAGTCCCCGAGACACAACCAGCAGAATTCGTAGGCACATGATTTATGTCTGCAGGTCATGTGGTTGCAGCCTTGATTCTTCTCGATAGGTCGCCTGCATTTCGGACACATCTTCGTAAAGACCAGAATCCATCTCGTGTTTTCTGATTCCGAGCTGTTTTTCAAGTTCCAGTTGTCCGCCAGCTTACAATCGCAAGGCTGGTGGTCTTCTTTTCCACACTTGAAACAATACACGAAACCGCAGCGACATTGGATAGGACGAGTGTTTAAATTCGGATTCTCAACGCAATAATTGCAATCGGGAGCTGGACACCATCGAATAGCTTTATTTTCCTCGGCATAGGACATAGCGAGTTTCTTTTCGTATAGTTTCACCTTTGATTTTGGTAAATATTTCCGAATGAAGCTGTCGAGAAGAACTAGTTTGCATTTGTCTCCAGGGCAGCGGTAGAAAGCGCCTTCGCTCTTATCATCGACCTAATGGTTGAGAAAAAATGTGAATTTCGAGCATCCCATTCAGATTAGAGTACCTTGCTTTCGATGTAGTCTTTCCAGCAGTTTTTACATAAGTAATGGCCACAGGCAGGCGCGTCGATTCCGGCTGTCTGCACATTATTCCAGCAAATTTGGCATTTTATTTCTTTAGGCGGAAGGGATTTGGTTGTGGTTTCAGAGGTTGGAAGTCCAGCTTGCGTCCTTATCTTATGCTGGTTATCAAAGTACCCTGAATTTTCGAGGTGATCGCGGTTCCATCTGTAGTGGTGGAAGAGGACCAAGGCATCATCTTCGGTTGTTCCAAGAAGATCGCATAAATCCTGGACTTTCTCTTTCAGTGTTGCGGTAATATCCTCGAGATCCATGTAGATAACCGAGCTCTATTATTTTCTTGGTTAGAAGGCCGGAGTTGAGATGAAGGAAGTACCTGGCTCTTTAATTTGTTTAATGTTGTGGGAACATCGTAAGGATCGTCCAATACATCGCTGTAGTCATAATAATCGTCTGCCTCTGAAAGTGGGAGATGAAGTTATAAATGAAGTAGGTGAGGTGAGTGCATACCCATTGAGTTTTGAACGTTGTTGCTGCTTGTTCTGGGCCTTGGTAATGTTTTTTTAAAAAAACTTAGATTTCGTATTATTAAAAGGGTGCTTCTACAAGCAGAAGTAGTCTAATTAAAAATTCTACAAAAATGTGAGCAAATTAGAAAGACTTCGAATTCGATCAGACATCTGAATAGGGGTTCAACTAATTAATTTGAGCATCTAGAAAAGGGAATCGAAGTAGTTTAATGAGAGGAGTGGTTTAATTTTCTATTGAAATCAACAGAGCAATGATGAAATGAATTTATTCGTCTTTGTTTCTTTTTTAGTTAGAAAATTGGAATACAAGTAAGAATTGGCCTGCGAAACAAAGAGCAAGCTATTGGATCGATGATATCATCTCTTCTTGCTGAGAAATGTTTGAACAAAAATTCTTTCTGGTGGAAATAAAAAGCGTTAGATTTATTGTACCGAGATGGAATTTCATGGTTTCTGTTGAAAGCAGATCATTATGGTTAAAGGTCTCATAAGGAATTGTCACTGAATATGAAATTTGAATTGTTCAATTGAATGAAAAATGCTCAGCCTGGCCAATAATTAAGTCTCACTCATCGACACGCTGTATGATATATTTTAAATCAGGTCTGCTGAGAACCTTGGATTTTGGAAAGAAGTAAAAAACAGCTAATTATCTGAATGGAAATGAAACACTTTTGAAAAATTAGATGAAATGCCATTTCTGATTGCATTGAACCATCTGTTTGTAATAAAGTTCTATTGGAGCGTTTTCATTCACTAGCATTAGAAGCCACGTCCCAAAAGGTTTATTCATCTTATTGCCAAGGATTTTCGAGATTCGAATGACAAATTAATTGAGCTATTTATATTTATTTGGCTATTTTCTCTCTGAATTATTTAATTTCGCCTTTGTTGAATCTATTCGATGCTACTCACTAACACAGCTTTTACCAAACAGCTTACTCCAAAAATCCGCGAAGAGTATACAGACCTGACTCTTCTCAGCACAGAAGACGAGAGGCGTCTTGGATACCTGGTTTTTCAAGCCAAATCAAGAACAAACGATCAAATTCACCACATCAGAGCCCTGAACTGCGCCTCAGAATTTGTCCAGCAAGACACCAATACTGCAATCACTCTTTTTATTCAAGAAACGCTGAGACTGTACTCCCTTAACCCAAAATCTATTCTTTTGGACACAGTTGAATTCTTTGACAATCAGCTCTGCTACGCCATGAAACTGATATCTTCTCAAGTGCAACCCTCGCAGAACCTGAACCTCGCAAGCCTTCTCAAAAACCTTCTCACCGATCTCACTTACCTGAGCTCTAAAGGAGCCGATAAGATCTCCCTTCCTACAACCAGAATCCATCAAGTTACAAAGAAATCTCAGCCTTTGTATTTCATCCAAGACTGGTGTAGTATCGCAGCAGAGAACGCGGCTGCAAACGATAAACTATTGCAAACTCTACCAACGAAAAGCATTAAGGAAGCGATTGAAAAGGAAAATATCTATAATTTAGCTTTAAGTGTCCTGGAACTCTGCGGCCTCAACAAACAAGAAATAAAGTCTCTTTATATCAATGCTCCAAGCTTTTACGAGGAAGCTTTGAAGAAGGTGGTTCTCGAAAATCCGAATTTAGACAACAAAATTTTCACACCGGAAATCAAAGACGTGTTGCTTATCATGCTTACGCAGCCGAAAGAACGGCCCACCGCGAAGTACCTACTGAAAGTGCTCGAAATATTAGATAAAGATGAAGTAACATTCAAAACTGGAGAGGAAAAGAAGACGCGAGCAGTTTCTACAGGAAATTCTGATGGAAAACAGAAGATCGAAAAACCGGAGCAATCGAATGGAACGCTAGCATTATCCAAAGCTGAAGACAAGAAAGACAAAGAGTTATCAAGTGCTATGGCACTCGTTTATGAAAGATTACACCCTCAGATAAGAGAGCTTTTGATGAATCTGAACCCGCGGAAAATCAACGAAGTGAATTTAGAGAAAGACGGCGCGGATATGTTTGCGAAGATTGGTGCAGCGGGAGCAGTAGTTTTAAGCAGCGTTGAAATCTGGACGAATCTCGCGATTTTGAATTTAGCTGGTAATTGGATTGGTGATGAAGGAGCTGCAGCAGTAGCAGGAAATGCGTCATGGTCGAATCTTGTAACGATAAACTTATCAGATAATTCGATCGGTCCAAAGGGAGCAGAAGCACTCAGCAATAATACTATTTGGACAAAGCTGAAATTGTTAAATTTAGGGAAAAATTCTCTTAGCGTGGACGGCGCAGCTGCTCTGAGCAAAAATAAGTCTTGGAAGAATCTTCACTCCTTGATTTTAACGCAAAGCGGACTCGGGGCGCTAGGAGTTGCTTGGCTAGGCAAAAACGTGTCGTGGGTAAATTTGTCGAGACTCGAGTTAGCATCCAACTGGATGGGAAGTCTTGGGGTGTTTGAGTTTTGCAATAATAAAGCATGGGCAAAACTGACGCATTTCACAGCTTCGCGAAACTCGATAGGGACAAAAGGCGAAAAGTCCTTGAAAAATCGGTGGCCAAACATCGTGGTTGAATATGTATAGTGGAGTTTGTACTGTTCTAAGTGAGTCATTCGAAAATTTGTTTTTCATAGAACTAAAGTTCATTATCAGCATAATTACACTAGTAGCGTGATACATGACTTACAACGTTTGTATGATATCAACTTCATTAATACGTGCTACTATTAAAGGCATTTCTGCCAATTTTAATCTGGTATCTCATTAAAAGGGATTTTCAAAATTTTGTCATGTCAAAGTTTTCTTGTTGATATATGATATTACAGGTACTTCATTTCTGACAATGAATTCAACAACATAATCGATCTTATTTATTTTTGTTACCAGAAATGTTAATATCAGAGTCTCGAAAAGCATCTAACAACCATCTCACCCCGAAAATCCGAGAAGAGTATTCCGATCTAACTCTACTCAGTACAGATGACAAAAAGACTCTTGGATATCTCGTTTTCCAAGCAAAATCGAAAGCAAATAATCAAATCCACCAAATCAGAGCTCTCAATCTCGGCTCAGAATTTGCACAACAAAACATCAATACCGCGATCACGCTCTTTTTACAAGAGGCTTTCAGACTGCACACACTCCACTCAAAGTGCATTATACTCGACACTATCGAGTTTCATGATAATAAGGTTTGCTACGCAATTGAGCCTATGATCTCACAAGTAGCTCCTTCTCCAAATGTAAACCTCGCAAAACTACTCAAGGACCTCATAACTGATCTCGATCATCTCGACTCCAAAGGAGCAGAGGAAATCTGCTTATCAGCAGCCCGAATCTACCAGATTCCCAGGAAGAGACGGAAAAATGAACAAGAAACTCAATCACAGCTTTCGTATTTTATTCAGGATTGGAACAAAGTCTTTGCTGAGGACGTCGCTGTCAATAAAAATATGATGCAGGCTCAATCGCTATTGGACATGAAAGGAGCCATTGAGAAAGAAAATATCTATAATCTAGCCTGTAGTGTTTTGGAACTGCATGGCCTTGATAAGCATGAAATAAAAAATCTTCTCGTGAATTCTCCGACATTCTATGATGAAGCTCTGAAGAAAGTTGTGCTTGAAAATTCGCAATTGGAGAGTAAAGTCTTTACTGTACAAATGAAGAATATATTGCTACTTATGCTTGCGAAGGATCCGAACCAACGTCCAAATGCTAAGGATTTGTGGAAAATGCTCGAAGTGCTCTCGAAAGATGATGAAGAAGAAGGGCTGATAAAAAAACTAGATGAGAAGGTAAAACTCCAAATAAATAAAGTTAACAGCGTCATTGAAGAAAACAAGCAACCGGAGTCGGGAGAGCAAGGTGATGTAATCGATGCAGAAGAAGGTAAAAGTATCGATAGAGAAGATGAGAAATCTTTGAATCCTTTGAAGTTCGATCTTAAAAGCCTTAATAACCGGGTCAAAGAGCTTCTTGTGAAGGATCCTTCAACTGTGACCGATATCGATCTTGAGAATCGTGGTTTATTAGCGTTTTTTACAAAGGTTGGAGTCAATGGAGCAAAAGCTATCGGTACCAACGAAACTTGGTTATATCTAAGATCGTTAAACTTGGCTAATAACGGAATTGGCGACGATGGAGCTGTAGCATTAGGTGGGAATAAATCATGGAGCAGTCTCTTGTATCTAAACTTAGCCTGGAATTCAATTGGTCCTAAGGGAGCAGAAGCCCTCAGCAGCAATAGCACTTGGACAGAACTAACAACTCTAATGGTACAGGGGAATTCTCTCAGGGCGGAAGGAGCAACGGCTCTAGGTAGGAATAAATCTTGGAAGAACCTTAATTGGCTAAATGTAGCGCATAATGAATTACGGATATTAGGAGTAGCGGGCTTAAGCAGCAATGCATCATGGGTTAATCTCATAGAGTTGGATTTATCAACTAACAATTCCAATGGTGACGAAAGCGTATCTGCGCTGTGCAGTAATAAGTCATGGAGCAAGCTATCTCGCTTAAGGTTATCAGCAGGATTTATACCAGAGCAGGTAAGAGCAATAAAGAAGAGATGGCCCGACATTAAACTTGATTTTACAATAATTTGATTGCCTTGAATCGCGATGACAACAATTAGAGCACTCTTTCATTTTTTTAGAAATGTTCAGTACCAGCTAAATTTTTTCTTTATAAGAAGGATGTGTTCATGAGTTAATTTAGTATCTCGTTATTCATCATTTAAGGTGGGAATCTCCAGCAAATATTGATGACTCAGCATTTTTTCTCTAATAGCAATAGTAAAACTAACTTGTAATTCGTTAAAATGCGAATATAAAACTTAAGTATGCCTAATAAACAATAAAGACTAATGAGGACAATCAAATAATCAAACAAGCAATCATTCTGTTGTCATTGAGAGTACATGTTGGAAGAAAAAAAAGACTCACTTGCCGTTGATATTAAAAATCCTATTCTTTTTCCCGACTCTTTTCGCTTGCTCTGCGTCAAGCTTATCAATCGCAATCTACAGCCAGCGTTAACGAAAATATTTAAGAAAAGACTCTCTACCTGGAACAACTTGACTTTGTGCGTTTTCTTGATGGTATCACTTTTTTTCACATCCTCTTCATCGCCACTCTGCTGGAGCTGATCCTGGGCATATGACATCTCCATGAGATCATGGCGAGATTTCCCTTTCTTATGCTGAGCATTTGTTGCATCTGTTTGTCAGTTGGGTTCACTACTCACTGAAATAAGACAATATTTACATTTATTCGTCCTGCGCGCTAGCATTGAACGCACAAACCCACTTTCAGGCTCAGGGAACAGGATGTCCATATAAGGCGAGACACTATATATACGTTTATTTATCAACTTTCTCTCTCCCAAATGTTCCTATTGAACGATTCAGTCAAATCAAGCATTCGTTGAAAAAAGTACCGTTATTTTTTTATGAACGGCTTTAAGCTCCGATTCAAAGAAGCTGAATCTGCTGAAGAAATTATTAGGGTCAAACATCTCTGTAATAAGCATATTAATCTTCTCCAAAGCAACCTATACGTTCGATGGCAAGAGCGTTTGATATAATTCATCTCAAAAACCATAGATTTACCTCTCCGCACTTATCCAGCTCAAAAAACGATTCGTACGAATTTGCAAATATCCACTGCATCATCATCCTCAGCGCCAATAGAATCAACGGCATAGTCAACGTACTCCACACTTTAACATTCTAACCATTCTCTTATAAAAAACTCAACGGCTTCTCCATCTATTACCTTGACCTTTTTTCGAATAAGATTCAATTGATCAAACGACGCAATGAGCATTTGGCGCTTCGTTATGTGGTCTGGTTGGACAGGATTGATATGTCCTAGCACCTGCCAATATGTCAAATGCGCCACGAGACCCACAAACCGCGTCATCTCTTGTGACGCTATCAAATTCATCGCGAATTCGATGTCCTCTTGCTTATACGATACCTGCTTACGACCTTGCAGGCTTGGTAGATGTGAAACTGAATCTTTTTTGATCAGACTGGGCTGCACGCTGGAGTTCTCCGTCTGTTCCTCGAGCTCTTTGTGTCGTTTTTCATAAGGGATCTCCCACACAGGAAACTTCTCTCCAAATTTCCTCAATTCCTCAGCGATATGCTGCGATGTCATCTTATTTGGCATACAAATTAATCTCATTGATTGCGTGTTCAAATATTACTCGCAGTGGGTTCTGTAGCAGTTTAATCTCGTTATCTGAGAGCTTGAACAGCGAGAAAGGAAATAGATATTCTTTTTTATAAATTAAGTCGTTCTTAGGCTCTAGTGTCGGCAAATAGGAAGAAAGAGCGTCGTCTTTCATCTTTTGGTTCATTTCTTTAAAATTTCGATTCAGCATCACATTCAATTACGAAGATTACTTTTTTCAGCGGTCTGATTGAAAGGGAAGAGATATCTGCTCTTTATATTCTCGATACTGTAGTCCAGATGAAAATGGAATTTCTCAACTTCTTTTTCTTCTTCATCTTGAGCGTGGAACGCCGCTGAGAGCGTCGGAAACAGTTTCCGGTTCTGAGGCTTCGTGCTGGGCGAACCCTGCTTCCTAGAAGGGCTCGCATCGCCTTTTTGATTGCCTCCACCTTTATGATCATCTCTTTTCCTCTCAGTGTCCTTATCACGCTCGGTGATGGGAGGCTCCTCTAAAATAGGCTGACTTGAAAGGTTAGAGCCTTTCTTCTTTCGCGCGGCTATTGTCATCGTATTGGCAATCAGACTGTTGTTGATGGTGAGAAGAGTTTGATGGGAAAGGAAGAATTACCCTGATGAATTGAAACCGGCTTCAATGTCGCAGTTTTCAAGAGGATACATCTTCAAGATCATATTGATATTGGATTTGTTGGGCTCGATATGAAGGCTTTCGAGGTATTTGGTGGCGTATTCGATCTTGAGAGCTTTGAAAACTTCAGGTGGCAGTTTTTCTGGAGGAGCGTCGCCATCTTTGTGCTGTCGATTTTGGGCTTCGACGTATTTTTGGACGGCAGCGGGGTTCAGTTGGATCTGGAAAACTTTTTCCAAGAGCTTGTCACCGAGCTCTTCGTCGCCCATTTTTCCTTTTTGCTTGCTTGATGGTTTCATTTGTTAAAGCTTAAATTTATTTGCTTGATGTGACAATGTGATATATTGTAACTTTCGAACCGGCCGTATAACTAATGAGTAATATAAATTCGGTAGCTTGACAATGGCAATTTGCCACTTGAAAAATGTATCGTTGAGGGTTGGGGTATGAAAAATACATGAGTGAAATTTGCTAGCAATTGTCGGTTGTATTTAGCACCTATATTGAGATGAATAGAATCTTGAAGGTTGGTGACGTCTCTATTAATAGATGCAATAGGTATCAGACTAATTGCCTCTCTGGGACCTATTGGTCAATGCATTTAGTTTGGAAGAATTCTAATAGTCATCCATCGAGAAGCTAGTTAAAGTTCAACTCGATCTAAAAGGACTCCGCCCATATCGAAGTGTTTTTAATAAATAAGTAGTGACTTATGTTTCATTCGAGATGAATGGCGCCTATGTTCCTCAACCCAAAAAATCTACTCCAAATAACCAAATTTAACGGGTGTTCTTTTCTCATGATATTATTAGGCGATTTCCTAAAGACATTAAATTATTGATAAAGCAATCGATTGCTTAATACAATATTCATCTCGCTTTCGATACCTAGCAGCATGAATGGCAATGCAAATACAGATCTCAAAGTTCATAATTTAAGGAAGCCTGCAACTCACATTCAGTTTCAGGCATCAAATAATCTCATAACAGCCTCTGTTTCGTTGAAACCCTCAATTCAGTCCCCCAAACAACCCAGCAAACTCGAAAAACATAGCAGCAATCCTCGCTCAGATAAAGCAGATGCCTTGCAACTCGGAATCATGTCTACTTCCATTCAGAAATATAAAAACCTGAACCATCCTACTTATGCAAACCAAAACTCAAGACAACGAACTTCAAATGAATTAGAAACCTCCAACAAATCGCTTCCTTCGCTTAACGAGTATCACCTCAAACCAAAATTAACTGAGGAACATAACCTTCACAAAGTCCAATTGGTTACTCCTTCTAAAAAGGACAAACTTGACCGGCCGGTTTCACAGTCTCTCACACCAATCAAAGAAGCAAAAGTTACCAAAAGTCTGTCTACACTCACAATCCCCTCAAGCGAGGGTTTGAAGAATCAAGCACCGATTCATTCATCAAATTTTGGGAGTGTGGATTTGAAGGAGGCTCTGAAAGATCCTTCATATGTGAAAAGCTATCAGTCATTCGTTGGCGAGCATATTCATAAGCTTCTTGAAAAGGATTCTAATCCGCATTTCCGCTCAACTGGTGCTTTGGAGATAGCCCAACCGATCAGCCATAACGAGAAACACAATCACCGTTCTGTTATGGAGGAAATTCTCGCTGCCACTTCTGACTCTCCTTACAAAATGGACCCGTCCTCTGTGTCTGCTCGGTTAAGAAGAAGTTACAAAACAATGAAAAAAATAACTGGTGCTTTAGGCTCTAAATCAAAGACGGCTAGTATGCATCAACCTTCTTCTCCTGAAACCAAAGATCTCTTGAAGCGTCAACAGGATCGCGAAGAAAACCTATTCTCTGACCCGAGTAGCGAAAACATGCACATTAATAGACCCAATAGAGACTTAAATAAAGCAAAACCGATAGCGCCTCAGTTTATTTCAGGTGGATTTACAAATAGAGTGACAAGACCGAAAACAACCAAGAATACGAACTTGATTTACAAGCGTGATAATTTCCTCGGAATTTCAAATCTTACGACCAATTCAATACAGAAACCAAGCAATCTCATGCCTTTAAGCCCGAAAGCTAATTTGTCTTCTCGCCATTTCAGACTCTCAGATTCTCCTCTAAAATCTGAGCGCCCACATCATCTGACTGATCGACCCCTGCATGACACTCTCACGGCTCTTACAGGAGAGCATAGAATAGACTTTTACATAAACGAAAAACTGAAAAATAATATATTGCCCGTTGAAGTAAAATTCGTTCCGGCAGAACCTATATCATTAACTGAGAAGAATATCGTGACAGATGTAAATCACCTTGCATCAAATACTTATGATGATGGAGACAGGAGGAGATTCGTAAAAAGCATGGGAACTCATAGTATTGTGGAAAAGATAACTTTTGTAACACCTTCTCGCAACCAAATTCTTCCTGATCAAAGTTCTGAATTCTCGAAAGCAGGCTTCCGTCATCAAGGCCACAAATCTTTGCAAGCAGGTTCTGAGATATCGAAACAGCATCGAACTTTGCCCCTCAACACTGTGAGCTCTTTCTCGAAAGATTTGGAAAAAGATGAGTCGAATGATGTGTATCAGTTGAAGATGTCGATGCTTAGTAATACAGGTGCAACCGAGAAGAATCCCAAAAATCTTGGTGGGAAGACAGATAGATCAGCTTTTCGAAAAAAAGATCTGAAGAATAAGGGCCGAATGAATTCGGCTCTGATAGGACCTTGGAACCAAGAGCGCACATCAACTGCGGGCTCCATGAGACCTTAGCTTATCTCTCTCTTTTTTGGGTTTTAAAGATTATTATTATGGAGTTGTTGCTTAATAGCATTTTTTGTTCTAATTTGGTAAGAATGGAGCGAAGATGTAATTTTATTTAATTATCAAAACAATCTTCACGGTATAACTACAGATTCTATGAAGTTATACATGGAATTCATAAATAAGTAGAAGGTCAGAGCAAGATCTTAATTAGATTTGTAAATCTCTGATTTGTGATTGAACAGCAAGATCGTGTGACGTTGATCGCTTTGAGCACGAGTTGCGCTGTAAATGATATAGTTTGAAAATCGAACGAACTGATCATCAAGCTCTTGGTTCAAATTTCGGAACGCATCTTTGAGACTCTGAGGTAGAGGACTCTCATTTCGAGTGTAAACCATGATCTCTAATGATCAGCACTCTTTTATTTCTCTGGAGGTTAAATACCTCGACTCCTGGCTCTAGACAGTGATCCTTGAGTTTAATTTGACTAACATTGGAAGAAGAAGAATCTAACATTCTTTCCAGCCTAAAAGACGAAAAGTCGGACAAAATACTTAGTTTATTGCAAATTCCTCCAGAACCGACTCCAAGCTCAGGCATTCAAGGATTTTTCAAGTGAGGATTGCGACTTATCTGTCTAATACTAAATGTTTATTTGGACTCAGGCATATATTTTGATTAATTCTATCACTGAAATTTTTATCAAATTATTAATTTGGTGATCGGGAGACTCATGATATTAACTCCACACTCTCAACCAGATCTGCAGCTTGGTTTGCGGACTTAGTTTGAAAGTATCGGAGGCAGGCAATAGTTGGATTAGACAGCTTTTTTAATTTGAGATGGCCTCACTAATTAGTAATAAAAAATGATGCAAATGAAGGCCTTCTTGAATTTTGTAATCTATCCAAAAGGAATATATGCGATTTTGCGGTCGGATCTGACGAAATCAATGAAAATAAAATTTGGCTCACTGGGGCTCGCTGAAGAGAATAAAGTATTGGGTAATGCTTCGAATAAGAGACTAAAAAAGGTGTTAAAGGACTCGAAAATCAAAATATTGCTGTGATAGCAAATCGGATGAATTTTTAATACTCGCATTTAGGACAGAATTTGACCGATCTCACATAAAAACCTTGATTATCGATCTACAATGAATTATTAGGCATTGTTAATTTGAAAATAGTCATACTTGCGAGCTAACTCAGATAAAGAAACTCGTAAAACTTCTAATCTGTACATTTTTCTGAGCTGCTCTTTCTTTGGGACCTCTGTTCAAACGTTTTCATCAATACTTAATTGTTGTGTGAGACTTGACTTCTTTTTTCTATTTTCTGATACTTTCATCTTGAATCTTGTTTCACGTGAGAGAGTGATTCTGGTTTCGCATTCCAAAGCCACGATTCGGACAGAAAGCATCGTCGCCTACTAATGTGACATATATTTGAAATCCAAAGAAAATACCTACACAACTTAGAAATTTCAAAATATTGACCTAATTCAATGCAATATTTCGGCATCTTTATGTAGCTAACTTGTGAAACTAAGTGAGCCAAGCAATTTCATCATCATTTGTTTCAATTCCTAACTATTTGTCGATTTTTTTCTTTTTTCCAATGAAACACTTTTATTTGCACCTTTCTCAGAGTCATAATGAGCTACAACAGCAAATTATAACGCATTAGCAATACCGATTATTACAACAATCTTAGTCCAATTAACAGGTGCTCTAAGCTAATGTTGTCATTCTGCCTCTGCCACGATGAGTCGAATTGGAAAGGGACCTGTTGTGAATGAAAACATCTTTTCTGCTTTCTCTTTTCAATCAGATAACTTATTTGCTTAGGCTAAGACTACTCCTGTGATTCCAACTTTAATTCGAACTAATAATAATTCTACTTAGAAAAAAAAAATAAATTGGAAGAAGCAAACAGCTTCATCTTTGAGAATTATATCAAATTGTTATGTTGAAGAGAGTCCAAGTCCAAAAAGATATTGAAAAAAAAATTTACTATTCTCAAACATTTGAAGTGCAAACTGCTACTTTTTCATATAATTTGCGTTGAAATTGTTGATAAAGTAAGATTAGAACAAGAAAGTCCTAAATCCTTGAGGACCATATGTCGTAAAAGACAGTAGTTCATGCGAAAATACATTTAGTGTGTGTGTTTAGCAAATCAATGGAGGTTTCAAAAAAGACGAATTAATTCATTAATCGAAATCATTATCCAAGCAACAGAGAACCATTTAAGACCGGCGAGACAAAGACGAGTCGATTCAGCTCAAAAACTCTGCAGTCACTAGTGGTCGGCATGCTAATTTTCATAAGCAAATTCTCGATTCCGGATATGAGACAAATCGGCCTTACCATTAGAGCTAAGTCTCAAACTTTACTCATTTTCAATTTCCTCTCACCACCATCAACCATGGCTTCAGAAATAAGGTGGCAGCTTCTTTTTGGATTGAGGCAAAACTATCAATAGTTTCCGTAGAAAAGAGCCGAATTTGGTAACAAAAGCACTGAAATTCGGCGTTCTTAGCAATGATTGGATATTAGACGAAGCTAACTCCTACTCCCAAATCAGATATGTAAAAAAAAAGCGTTTGCAGCGATTCTATTAATAAGAGCGCAAACTTTGATAGCCTAATTATTGTGTATTTAGCCTAATCATTATCAACGTAACGCATAAATTATCAGAAAAAGAAATGACAACAACAAACACCACTCTAGAAACAGAAAACTACCCAGAGCAGACCAAAGATGAGCCAATTAACCCTGAGGGCACCCCTGTTCGTGAGTCCCTCACCCAAAAAAGGGCAAAAAATGCGTCACAGCCCAGTTCTGCCTCGCAAAGATCAAAAAAGAAGTATAAGCGAAGAATGACCGGCAAAGGTAACTCTTACAAAGAAGAAAACAACGAAAGCGAGCTCAACGACGCCAGCTACGATGTGACCAACCTATCGATCAGCCTCATCACCACAAGAAGCAAAAAGAGCCAGAGATTGAGGACTTGCAAATCAATGGCCGTCGACAATACCGTTTCCAAGAAAAGAAATCCTTGGACAGCCCAAGAAGACGAAACTTTGTTGAAATTGGTCAAGCAGCATGGGAAAAGATGGTCTGTTATATCCAAGCACATGGGCACCAGAACAGGAAAACAGATCCGGGATAGATATCTGAATAAATTTGATCCATCGGTAACAGCAACCGGCGAATGGACGCCTCAAGAAGACGCGCTTTTCCTCAAATATTGGAAAAAGGTTGGGAATAGGTGGTCGGAAATAGCAAGACATATTGATGGGCGAACGGAGTCAATGGTGAAAAACCGTTACTACTCGCATTTCTCGAAGAAGCAGATCAAACCACGTGAGAAAAGAGCAAAACGCAAAGCAACAAAACAAGAAATGAGCTTCAGCGAGTCACACGAGATTGTACCGGAATCAAATGAAGCTATGGAAGTGCAGAAAGAGTCCGTGCTTGAAAATCATGAGTGGCTTCGTCCAGCGCGAGGACAGCCGGAGGAGCAAGATCCAATGCCTAATACTCGAACTTCAAAGCTGTTTACGCCGTTATTTGTTGGTGCCACTGACCAGAAAATTCCTGAGGAACGAGTAGAAGAAGAGCAGGACTCCAACGAACCCGTAGAGGATGAACTTCCTGACTTTTTCCACGAAGGGATGGTTCAAATGCCGATTGAATCGAAAAACCAATTCATGGTATGCAGCAATAGAAGCTCGGATTCAATGAATATGCTGGAGAGATTCTTAAGCGAAAAAATTGACCCGCAGAAAATCATTCAAAACTTAGAATTCTCTTGTGAAGGCCTTTACTTTGACCTACCAAACTTCCAAGCCAATAGCAAGCCTCTCGTACCTGCTAGAGAATATGAACAACGCCGATCTGGGATCGTTGCAGCTGAGGATCTTTTTGATTACCCCAAGCAAAACTGGCCGAGAGAAGGAGACGGAGACTTTAGCCTCCCATGGCCAGAAAAACATTTCGATAATGAGCATCAAAATGTTGAGAATCGTTCAATGTATAGTGTTGGGATCATGAAAAGGTTTGGGGAACACGAACTCCCTGAGAATGATGAGGTAAGTGTATCTCCGCGAGAAGAAATAATAGAATCGCCTAGTCATAAAGGAAAAAAGCTGGATATGATATCGAATTTTAACGATAAAGACTGGAGAGATTTCGTGGACCTGGACTTGTAATGAAGGTAATCTATTCAAGATTTAGGTACTATATATTTTTCCGTATATTTGAAAGAGTTTTTTGTTTGAATATCCCAGCATAAGTCCTCATAAAAAATCCTTATTCAATTGTATTGTTGAGCAAAACTTGATAATTTGTGTAATTTTTCATAAACTCGATATTCAACTAATTCAAGTATGAAATGAGAAATTTGGACTGATTTTCAAAAACGTCCTGTCATGAACCTCGAAAATCCTCTGGTTCCTGATAGAGTAGAGTAAATTCGCTGGAATTATGTTACAATTACTTCAAAGGTTTTACTTTATAAAGTAAGATTTGCTTAGAATGTCATATACACTCTACATTCGAGAAGATATATTTGAACTTATTTCAATGATTTTGAGAATACCAAAGATACCAATCAATCAAATCTGCTCAACGAGGAATCGCTTGATTTTCAACCACAAGCTCTCCTACGAAAAAAAATCAGTCTAACCAATTCTAATCTTAGAATTCTTTGTTGTAATTGTCCAAGCTATACATCTTTCTTCATCGAGAGAAAAAGTTCCTAAGCACATGTTTTTGACTTGATATGTCCCTAAAACAAACTGTAAAACAAACTGGATAATATGGAGAAGAATCTCATTAATAATTTTACGAGCTTGGAAATCGAAATTAAACAATTTTATTAGCACTTAAATCTGATACGGTAATCGATTATAATTAATTATTGTTTCTCAACCTCGAACCGGATCTGTTGCATACCTCAATTCTCCCTTCTGGAAAATGGGCGAGAGAGCAGTTTTCAATCCTCCAAGTCACCGTGAATAGCTGCTCTGAGGAATCCCTCTGATTAGACCCATCTTTCACATAATAATTCTTTCATTCTATTAACAGATCCAATTACTCTACACAAGTCTTCTTCTGCGCAAGGAACCTCTTTTCTCCAACAAATCTGAAGCCTAAAGAGTTCTAAAGAAATGTACTCATGCTAGTCTTATCGACTCCTAAATCGTCGAGCAAGTCTTTTGAAGCGCAGAGTCCCAAGAAATCGAAAGACGAACATGCATCAAAACACCAAAAGAATTCATATTCTTCACTTTTTCATTGACGATTTTCAATAAGAAAATTAGAAATCATACCAATCTTTGTAATCCTCCTTATGAAATTCGTAAAAACAACCTGAGATGATTAAGTTCAAACATGTAAAGGTATTTCCAAGTATATTAGTCACAAGAGATTGAACTATTATTAATGAAGCAAATGTTAAACAAAGATTGAGCGTTGCTTAGTGTTATAGCTTCGGGTCTTAGCTTATCATGCGACCAAATCATCATTTTCTTTCTGGATTAGCATTCATGAGTATTGTAGGATTTTGGGAATTGCTGAAATCACTGAATTTCTTAATGTTCCATTCGAAAAATTGTGAGTTAATGGTATTGTTTTTGATGAATCGTTATTCTAATCAAAATTCTCTTTTGACTCGCTCGATAAATTTTCGAAGGATTCACATGCCATGATAGAGATTATGAAATTTCAAGAAAAGTCACAGAGAAAGAGCCACTACATATTTCTGGGATGTGATGTCCTTTCGGAAATGCGTTTTTCAGAAGTAGTTTTTGACAGATAATAGACGTTTTCAAACTTTAGATATGGTTACTTCGTTTCTTGCAGATTTTCTTCCTCAAAGCATGCTTTTGAAGCAAATCATCCATGCACGTGAGAGCAGATCGAACTTTTTGGGTGTTTGAATTGTTGAATGGATTTCACAATCTAAGCAATTCTTTTGAAAAACAAAATAACGAAATTCTGCTGCAGAGAAAATTCAAAAGGCATCTACTGAAGCATACATACCTTTCTTTCAAATAGATCCACCTTCCTGCTGAATATTTTGTGATGAGGGCTTTTGATAATGTTCAAACTATTCCTCTTTTTTTGCAATATAATCTAATTTTTTAGTCGAAGATCCTGAATCAGGCGTCTCCCCCATCATCCAGAGTGACTGAGATAAAGGAGAGCAAATAATTCCAACTTCAAAGCAAAATTTTAGACTGATTGAATTCATCTCTCTGTAAATCGAAATATACATCTAACTGAAAATTGAGCAGAACTAAGCATTCAGATGAGTAAAATGAGCTTTGTGAATGAGCAGAAAAGTTGTAGAATCGTGCTAGTAAGTAATTGAAAATTGAACAGAATTCGAGTATTTAGATGAGTAAAATGAGTATTGTGAAATTAACAGAAAAGTTGTAGAATTATGCTATATATATATTCATATTTCGAATGTATTTCAGTAGTATAATTGTGTTGATGTAAAACGAATGGAAAAATCGATAGTAGACTCTTGATGGGAAGTAAAAACAGCAACTTTTGCGAATTTTCTTGAAAAAACTCATTGCTTTCATTATTATATTTAAGCTTTACAATCGTGTTTAATCGCTGCCATTTCAATGGAAAACAATACAGTCTCTCAAAATATGGTCTTTTTTTTTACTTTCGATTATACATGATTTTCTATGACAATCGTACACGTTTTCTCACCTAATTTCTTACTTATTTGTCTAAATAAGCATAAAACTGACTAATTTTCCAGATTTTCTATCCGAATTGTATTTTCTTTAGCACGACCTCTAAGCGCCAGAATTCCAACTCTACTCCTCTACGTCTTTGACTAGATAGCAAAACTTCTGCTCTTCGCTCTGGCGAATTTTTATATTGGCACATTTATGAAAACAAACGCGGATATGAAATCATCTATGATAAAAAAAAATCAAAAAAAGATTAATAGAATGAGCTTCAAATTTAGGAATCGAATGAGCTTCAATTTTAAGAATCAACAAAAATTCCGAATCAATAATCATGTACTTAAAGCTCATCAATCTTAATTAAATCAAAAAAAAAAATTATAAAAATTGCAAAATGGATATCTTTTTGAGATTCAAAGATAAAAAGCACGCTGAAGCATACTCTTGGGATATTGAACTCCAAATCCACAGAAGAATAGTTATGTCAGGGATTGCGTGTGCCATAACTACGTTCATTTATGGCATAATGTACCTTTTTATGCCAAGAGTGGGAAGCAGAACTTCACAGCTCCTGCTGGCAATAAGGCTTCTGCTTTTAGCTCTGCATCTCCTTGGGCTTCATTGGGTGAAAAAAAACATTCATCGATTGAAGCCGCAAGTGTCGAATCTATTAAATTTGCTAGATCTGGAAGGGTGCGCTTCCAATTTCGTAATATACCCCATATCTGGAAATATCACCGTTGATAATTTCAGTAAGCTGGGAGTATATGTCTGGGCTTGGTGCGCAGCCTTTTGCGCATTTTGTATCTATTTGGTTCTCTTTTCTTGGTGGGTGAAAGTGCTTAATATGTTGGCACAATTGGTGTTCTTCTTCTACTTTGTCATGGAGAAAGAGCCTATGTATGCTCCAATATTCACGTTTGCTCTGATTGGGATAACTAGCTTCGTATTTCTGTCATACTCGATGGAAATGTACAAGAAAATAGATTTTCTGGAAAAGAGGAAAATCGATGAGAATTATGAGGCTATCAAGCGTATCTTCGATGACATTTGCCAAGGAATTGTCATCGTGGATACGAAGTTTAGCACGATCTATGCGAATCGGACGGTTGAATTAATGTTCAATCGCCAATCTCCCCAGAAAGCTAACCACCAGTCTCCCAAGAAAGCTCTAGCGATAGAAGAGCTATTTGCTGAACTCGAAGTCAAAACGATCATTCCTGCCATGGTATCGCTTAGCCGTGAGGGAATATTGCCATCCCAAGAAAATATTCCGGTAATAAAATTTAAGTCAGCGCCAAGTTACAAAATTATCTTTTTTAATTAGAAATTCTTTTTGAATGGGATGCTTGGAAGAATTAAAGGCTCTCTGTTTCATCCTGAGACACCCGA
>ENA-UOUE01000493-UOUE01000493.1-compost-metagenome-genome-assembly--contig:-NODE-493-length-31414-cov-5.788493_pt1 | contig 31414 bp, 17 predicted proteins | sample MGYA00238146_ERZ747223 | MGnify/ENA primary metagenome ERZ747223 (study PRJEB28781, sample SAMN06268865) | compost metagenome | isolation source: single cell | place: USA: California, Emeryville, Joint...
ATGAAAATGGAAATGGCTAAACTAGAAAGCGAATTACTTCAACCAGCAAAGCCTAAAGCAGGTAAGTTTTGAGGATTGATGAGGCACTGAAAATTGCTGTAGAATCGAAAAATGGACCTCTCATTCAACGCCCATATGATATGAACGCACAAACTAACGATTTCCCGCTTGCGACGAAGTCTGAGAATCAAAAGCAGGTTTCAATTTCGTTAACACAGGCTTACTGTGGTCAAATCGAGAAGTCTCGCCCTGTAAATGAGCAATCGGATAATCATGGGAAGAGACAAGCGATTAGTAAGAAGGATGAGTTCAAAATTAAGAAAAAGTGTCCTTTGAAAGAGATGCTGATCAATAATAGTCGGCTCGACAAAGAATGCTTTGGCAAGATAACCAAAATAACAACGCCAGGGAAGAATGAGACTGCTAAGCTCTCCAGATCCATACCAAGGTGCAAGAACAGAGCAAAAACGCTTGCGATTAACCGTTCGTCGCCAGATCTACAGAATGGAGTCGAAGATGCCGAGCCATTTGACAGAAAATTCTCTCGACTTTCTGGATATAACGAGGGTGCTGATCTAAAAAAATTAGAACTAAGTCTCAATTTCAGAAAACCAGGTTTCGTAGAAATGGAAGGTAATCCAAATGAGATGGCTCTGTGCTAAAATTTCTGTTTTAGAAGAAGATTTAGATGGCAATGAGATCTTGAATGCAAGGCTAGAAGATGAGTTTTGTCGTGAAATGAAAAAGCTTAAGAAGGAGCAGCAACGAAAGCAGGTAAATAAAATTCACCTCTTTTCCAGCTAACTTACCCATGATTCTCCAGAAAGCAAAAGACGCCAGTCATGCGCTCCTCATGAGGACCGAAGAGCTATTTACTTGCTAAGAAAATTAAACGTCCGATAACGGAGGCAAGAGCTTGACAGATCCTCATTTTTTCCTAAGGCATAAGGATCTAGAGAGCAAGTTATGAAGAAGTGATGAACTCAAAAAGGAAAAGGCGAGGAACTGAAAGCTAATAAAACTGCGTCAACTCAGTTTAATATGAATTGGTTCACAAAATTTATTTATGAGCCGAACTATTATTGTTATTAGCATGTATTTTCCTAATTTTCGTTTTTTCATTCTGTAATAACTGTAAAATTCAAGAATCTTTCAGCGTGAGTCATCATAAATAAACCAGCTAGCTTATAAAGTTTGGTAATTAATAGATAATTTCTATATATCCATTTAACTAGTAAGATCTTGAAAGAACTCCTTAGTGTATGTGTAAGACATTAATTGCTGTTTAATAAAATTTAATTTCATAATGAGTTATTGAGAAAAAAAATAAAACCAAAGCCAATTTTCCATGCCCTGCCTTTTTTATTATTATTACACAACGCGAATCCTAAATTAAAAAATTAGACTGATAATAGATTTTATATATTATATGTATCCAAAACAGCTTAACTGTGAAAAAAGTTTGAAATTTGAAATTAACTTCTTGGCTCTTCCGCATGCTCCTCATCCATTATTTTAGTTCGCAATATCCTCTCCGTATCACAATGGCTAAAGTCTATCTCCTCCTGAGTTTTATATCCCTTTTTAAGGAATGAATAAACCTCGGGGTTTTTGTAAAAATTGTAGGAGTTTGATTGGAATTTTCCCATTAGAACGCAATAATCAGCCAATTGAGACAGCTGAATACTCTTTAGATACTTTCGCGGCTGCTCTAATTTGATCAGGAATGTAACGTTATCCTGCAGCCTGAAAAATCTGTTTGTAAAGAAAGGAATGCTCGGCACTGCTGGAGGGGTGACAGTCTTCAGGATGTTCTCCATGTCCTGGAAAAAAGTTGCGCTGGTGAATATTTTTTGCAGTGCCTCCCAAGTTTCTTCTTTATCTTTCGAAATATCCCATAGCTTAGTGTGCTGGAGGCGAAGCAATGCAGTAAAGATTGAGTGAACGCTAGCATAATTTTGCATTTGGTAGCTCTCAAATGCAAGAGATATGAATTTGTCAAGCAGTGGTTTCCTCAGTCCGAAACCTCTTATAACTGTGTATTGAACCCAAAAAGAAAAAGTATTAAACCTATTGATTACATTGAAAACCTCTTTGCATTCTTCTGCAAAGGCAGGCTGCGACCACCTCAGCAGCATCATATGGCTTATTTGCACTTTTTGGAACATTTTGCTCTCGATCAGGGCCATTTGCTGAGCTATTTCCTCTGTATCCCAATCCAACAGTGAATGTATTTCGTTATATCCTCTCATTTTTCCAGAAAAGGTAGGCCCAATTGGTTGTGAAGCCACCCTCTTTAGGTTATCAGAGAAATGATGAGCGATTCTCACGTTGTAGAGTTTATCTGGAGAGTCCTCATCTTTATCTTTGTTTTTTCTGGCAATGTCGTCTGTATGGATGCATTTTCTTGTTTGTAAATTGAATTTTGGTCGAAAGGGAACCACCGTTTTTATACGATCCGCTTTGCGATTGACTGGTTTCACAAGAGCTTTTTTGCCCGTGGAATTCGATTTCTGAATCAAACTTTCTGCTTTTTCATAAATCTGGAGGAAATCTTTCTTGTTTGCATGTTCTCTCTCGAACTTGAATATGCTGTCAAGGAATGTGATGAGCAAACCCAATAAATCGCTGTTTGCCACGAAATCGGAAGGACGATATTCCATCCAAAAGTTTAGTATTTCTATTATACGTTTCCTCCTCGTGTTTGAATGATGCTCTTTAAACCGCAAATATTCTTCAGGTGTCATCATAAATGGATGTGGTGTATAATATTTTTCGGTGAGCAGCAGCAACAGACTCAATGGCTTGATAAAATGATCATATGTGAGAATAGTTAGCCTTTTGAGTTTCTCCGCGATGAGTGTATCAACTGCTTCAGTGGCCTTCTCGATGAGTTTTCTGACTGTAATATACTTTATTTCGATTTCTGTGTCAATACAGACTCTGTCGCTGGAATTTACATGTACAGAAGGAAATTTCTGCAGCAATTTTTGAAGGTAAAAAATATTTTTCCTGAGGCTCTCCTTTGATTTGCTCTTACTGCATAAATTGCCTGAAATTTTGATGATTCGATCATAAATAGCCCTCACTTCAACTTCATCAATAGAAATTTTAACTTTCGACCCTTTAATATTTTCGGGGTTCGCGCCTGACATCCTGAGGAACTTCTGATAGTTTGTTTCTAAAAACTTCTTGTCGTTCACAATCTTCATTTGCGTTTTCACTTCTTCTTTGTTCAGACTTTCAATAGATGCGCCCAAAAACTTTAGCAAATCTCGCGCATAAATGTTTGTAGAATAGATAACTTCTGCTCTCGGGTGGTTCTTGTGAGCATCTTCTCTCAAGTTTTTATTGCTGTATATGTATTCAATAATTTCTTTGAACGCTTCTTTTCGAGACGAAGACTTTTTTTCAATAATACGGATGTTCTGGAGTAAATTTTCTTCTATGATATGCTCATCTAAGTCTTTTCAATTATTAGATTGCTGCTATGTCATGAATGCACTTACCAAGATCAAGTATAATTTTGCTGCCCTCATGAAACAATTCGGGAGACTCGCTATATGCCAACCTTGCTATCGAAGAAGGGCATTCCGCAACGCTGCGATTTAATTGGTCAAAAGATAGATCGATGCTTCTGGAAGATGTGGGTTGAAAAATAGGACTGTGCTTTCGATTATCACTTTCCTCAAGGATGTTCTGACTATCTTTATTTAGAATTTATTATCATCACTTTGAGAAACGATGAAACAAGCTTGCCTATGAGTCTGATCGGCTTGATATTGAGAGCAAAGAAAGGAACTCGGTCCCTTGCGGAATGACTTTTTTTTGACTCGCGCGATTCTACCTTTGCTGGACTTTCTCTTGACAACAGAAGGTCTTTCAGGGCAGTTTTCGCGTGGTTTTTCTCTGGTTGCACAAAAGAAGTCGAGGTCGAGTAAGACTTGTTGAGGTCCACCAAATTTTCTACAGATCCTACTCGTTATTTTGAATCAACTAATGATCGAAGTGTGCTGTTCTACCTGTTGAAGCTTCGGTCGAATACAAACGAGTATTGAGTGTGTGTCTAGGTTTCATCTTGGATATGGACATATCTAAAGAAGTGCTCATTGCAGAGTTCCGTCCCATAATCTCAGTCATTGCACTCAGTCGATTAGGCTTGGCATTTTCTTCCGTGCAAGTAGTTTCTACTTGATGGACTGTCCGATGAACAAAGTCAAAGAGATTTGGGTTCTCTTGCTGGAAATTCGAGATAAAGCTTGACAGGTCCTGGTTCATCTCAACAGCTAACGCTCGTGTGAAATGCTTTAAGGCTAATTAAATACGGTGAGCGCTAAAAGCTCAGAATTAATATTTTATTCGTGATGTTTCTGTCTAATCTCTTATTTGATTCGGAATCTCTTAAACTTTTTAATCAAACGTGATTGATATTTTGTGTCTCGAACAGAGTCGTTCAAATCTTTTTTTAGAAGAAACAAAAAAATTTGATTTTTTTTCGTATAGGTGCTATTCGAATCAATGGAGATTCTTAATTCAATACTCAAACAGTCAGAATGTTTGCTAATCACTTTTAATCTGGTTATTAATATATTTGATTGCATAGTCCTTCAACATTCTTCGTTTTTTTTAGTTTATCACTGTAGCTTTTTTACAGCAATGGACTGCTGATGAATAAAGATCAGACTCTTAAGACGTTTCGGGGCCCAAAGTCTATATGGTATTTTAAATTCTGAGACAAAAGAAATTCGGAATTTTTAAAAAAATTCTGATTTTCTTAGATTTGTCATAATAAAAAAAAGAAAAAACTTTAGCGAATAGAACGGCGGTTTTTGCTGTACAGTGGCGCGTCTCACAAAAGCTCGAACGTCTTGTAATGGGAAACCTTATTTGAGCATTCATTATCATCAGGTGGCAGCATTGAATAGACTGCAGCTGCACGGGCTCTGAACTTTAAATTTTGAGAAACCTACCAATCTTTCCGAAGGCATTATCCTCCGAATGATTATTGTAAGACCTGGCTTAGCTTACATCCTCGATTTGTCCATTTAATCAAAACAGTGGCTTTGATTATCATCGCAGAGTGATGTTACTATTCCGATTCCTCTTCAATAGATACTTTTGCATTCAGAAACGAAAATGGAGAATGACAAGACGCTTCAATTCTCAAAGCAAGGGTTGCTGAGAAATTTGAAGGCTCAATTAAGACTACTAGCGATTTTGCCCATTTATTGGCTCTGCTTGGTTTTTATTAAGACATAATTTGCAGCTTTAATTATTATTTACTCGATTCCCAAGTATAAACGAATTCAGACGAAAAGCTTCTAGTTTAGAACATTTAGCTTTCTTAATGCGAGAGATTCTTCAAAATCGTCGTTATCTCTCTCTCTTTCTGCCAAACATTCACTCCATCGCGTAGAACAATCTATTTAAAGATATTGCGAAAAATGAAATCTCCTGAAGAAAGGAATATCGCTATAAATTCAAAAGAACAGTCATTAATCATTCAAAGGAAACAATTCTGACATCCAGACTCGGCTGTGGAAGATCGATATAAAAGATGGGTGATCTCTTATCCGCATCTAAACTAGAGATATTTTGGGTTTATTTGTTCTCTTTTAGAATTAGCTTACGTTTCCGAAATCAATTTCAGCGTAATTAGTTCAAAACCAACGGCTCAACGCCCGCAAATGCTCCAAATTGCAATTAGAATCAGTATAGTTCCAATAAATAATTTTATTTCCTGAATTCAAAGGCTGTAATTACAATGGAATTTCTATTATCTGGTCGTTATAAAAAAGGAGTTTCCAAATTAGGGACCTTCCAGTGTTAAAGAATTTTTGATTAACTTTAGTTTCTTTAAGAACTTCAGCGTATAGAGTAATAATTTCGAATTAGATCTCATCAAAAAAAGCATCTACAAACAAAACTTCAAGAGAATTCCCACTAATGTGTTTCTACAAAGACACACAAGCACTTTTGGCGAAGAATACACTTCGTCAGTTCTTTATAAAGAAAGTTGCAGACCACGCAGGCCAACAACAGAACCTCAAGAGCAATCAAAATGCAGTTCCACTCCCGAATTCCAATGAACTCATTCAAGGAGAGCTTCCTTATAAAAAGATGCAAATGAGTAACTAAAGTAACTTTCAAATCTTATAGCATATTTTTAGACACTGATTTGTTCAAAGATTTGGTTAAACTCTCACATGGAGACGCAACTGAGCCTGAGAGTGGCGATGACATGCTTGTTAGTCCAAAAGTCACTCAAAATAACAATTCTTCACCACTTCCTCAAAATATCAACATCAAAATCGAAGAGAACGCAGAAGACCAATCAAAGCAGAAAAATGCCCCTGAAATCAGTTTGGAAGAAGTATTAAGCATGGTGGAAAAGACAAACAACGTACTAGCAGATTTTAAAACCACGCAAGACGGTTTCCTGAAAAAAATTCAAGAACTCTCGCAGGAGGCTAAACACATGGAGTATTTATTAAATTACTTTTATGGAAACTAAAAATAAATTTTAGTATTGAGGAGTCGCCATTCGAGAGACTTAACCGAATGAGTCGCCGTCAGCAACAAGACACAGTGAAGATATCCAAAAACCCTTCCTATAAAGATATGCTCGCATCGTTCACTCGTGGACGAACGGAATTCCCATATGCTCTCAGATTGAGTGCAAAGCTGCCTTCACCAGTTCTCAGAGAGAAGAATGTGAAGTAAATGCACTTCACTATGCTTCTTGTCTCATTATAAATAAGGATCTCAGTTGAGCTTGTGAGAACTTCCGACGGCGCTCCTATCGAGAATCATGGAAGCATGCTCCTCCAGATTAGTCTGTTCACTTGGGAGCTTCCAGCCAACCCAATTCTCCGAAATCGAGCTGGTAAGAACATTATTTTAGTCGATGTCTTAACCCTTTCAATATTCAATAGGAAATAAGGTACTTCAAGGCGAAGATGAATGTGAGTTGAAGAACGGACAGGGCTCCTTCGATAAGCTTCAAATCAATGAAGTCACTTCCAAATTTATCAATGGGTACATCGCTGTCCTCATAGTTCCAAAGCGACCAATTAATTTTGGAACTTCCCTTGAGTCGCTCCAACAGAAGAACCTCTTCAAGATTCAAGACATCAAGCCATTGCTGATTGAGAAGGTCGTCATCAAATCGAAGAAGAAAACCCCAAAGGCCTAATTACCAGACAAATATTTCTAAACCTAAGGACAAAATAAGAAATTCGCTAACTCCTAAGTTTATGGACAGCTATTATCAGTGTAGAGACAATATCTGTCATTAATCTACATGCGATCTTCTTATGTAATTTCCCAATAGACTGACTATAAGTACCCTAAATAGTCATATAATTTTGTCAACCTGTAATATAACTTAAAGACATTTGTATTTCTTCATCATTAAAGATCAAACGGCTTTATATTCGTGCTGCATTATTTATTTATCTCGCGTCTAATTTGAAAACATCACTTCATATTGAGTGATATTATGGGTAGGATGGATCTATATATCTCAAAATATATACATGCATATTATCATCTTTCGAAAACCATCGATATGAACCAAAATTGGACAGATGTAAACAAGTTTAAACGAAGACACTGGCTTTGTTCATATACTTTGATTGGAAATCCTTGTGCTTATCTGTGGCCTCTTGGGCTTTGGATAGAATATCCTTTACGTTATAATTTTGAAGCAACAGGTTTTTGGAATCAATCCTCTCCAGCTGCTCAAGAATCCTCGCTAGTTCTTGATAATTTTTAACAATCAATTCGTAGTCTTCATCAATTGCGCTTAAAAACTCTTGATCTTTCTCATAGCCTTCAAAAGCCTCAATTTCTAATACAAATTACAATCTATATGAGGTGAAAGTTTACCTGAAATCGTGTATTTTAGTTTGTCAATGCGATTTAAGATTTCTTTGAAATCGGCCACTAATACTTCAGGGTTGTTACTCAGCTCACGTCCCTTAGATCTAAACAATAAGTCTCAGCGGCAAGATTCGAATTACTTTGGCTCACTAAGTTGTATTTTGCATTGACTCTCTCCTTCCTTGGAGGGTTTACGGTAATCTGTGAAGTAAATCCCAGGACCAAGTTTCACTTCGTTAACCACTCCAGTTGAATTTGGCTGTGTTTGCTGCGGTTCGTTGCTCAGTTTCCCGGTTTCCATTTCAATAAATTTTTATTTATCTTACCAATTCGAAGATTCATATGTTCTCATAGAAGTTCAACTAAATCCAATTAGATGTTGATTTATGAAAAATCAAACAAAAAGGATTTGCGATATTAGTTGAATCATCTTTATTTAGAGATGTTTGTCGCCATTAATAACACTTAACGCCAGTCAGTAAGTAGTAGATGGCGTTTGAAATATGTTATTGTCTTTTCGGGATTGAGAAATAAGAGAATTTAAGATGCTAATACAATGAAATTTAAAATCTATTTGTTTCTTCCCAATATCATTGCAAGCAATCAATAATACAAAGAAAATGAAAGAAAAAAAGGAAAGAAATTTCGGAATCTTTAAAAAGTAACACGTTAATTATATAACTCGTGGAATAGAACTAATATGGAGACAACTCCCATCAAAATTTATCCGAACATGGTTTGTGATTAGCAGTTTCCTGATTTAACTGCTGAATTTGATTATTGATCATCTTTTTTTATTGGACCTTGATTTATCCAACCAAACCTTTGATCAGGCTTCACATCATCAAAGTCATATTGATATCCAGTTGAGTCGGTGGCGGAGGGATTGGTTACTGATGACGCATCGCTATCCCCAAAGGTTAACTTCTCAACCATCGAGTATTTGCTTCGAATGATAGCGTAGGGTGAACAGAGAAGCTTTTGGCATTTTTTCATCAGTAGCTTGGCATTCTCACTCATACCTAACTTTCTCTCGCATTGATAAGCTTTGCATAGTCCTTGGAGGTTGAAAGGGTCATTTTTAATGGTGTTGTTCGCCCAATTGAGGGCTTCAGTATAATTTTTTAAACTAAAGTACTCCACAGACAGGTAATTTGAACAGTAAAGGTGTAGATTATCTTTTCGTTCAATGTCCTCATCTTTTTGAAAGTTTAGTTTCTCAATTTTTTCATACACTTGTTTAAGAATTCTGATCGCTTCTTCATGATGACCAAGTTTTGAAAATGACTCTGCTTGCTCTGTTAGCTGAAGCAAAATATGGAATGATGATTTTTCGTTTTCTTCGTCGTTATCTGAGATCGCGCTGATCGATTTAACTAAATCTAACATACTCTGTCGCTTCAGAGACTTGAGAATCTGAAGAGGACTCATTTGTAAGAGTTCATCATCATTATCGATCAAGGTGTTTATTTCCTCAGCATTGTTAGTTCTGCTCAGTTTCTGTTCAGTGGGTTTACTCACATTCACAGCAAGTGTAAATTTATCAGTTTTTGGAAGTATTGTGCGTGGAAAGTTTTCAAGAATACCAGAATTTATTTCGGGTTTGTTTGTGATTTTTGAAGCTGGAGTACTCAGAAGAGAATTAGACTGCGAAGCAAAGTGAGTTGTTCCTTCTAATGTAGAAGCACAATCGTCTAACTTGTACTCTTCTTCTTTTTTTTGAAGTTTATCTTGTGGAGTTTCGGAATTCGTTTCATTTCGCTCTAAAGTGTTATGCTCAGGGTCTGGGCATGATTGTGTTTTTGTTTTCAATTCGTTTTCTTCAATAACGGTATTTGGGATTACATGAACTGTGTCTGTTGAATGGCACTGATTCTCCTGAGCAACTGACTGCGTATCATGCTCGTGGATCTGAGAATCGATTGTTTCTTGAGCTACTACGAGTGGATCATTAACAGTTAGAATTTGGTTCGAACAAGGAGCTTGGTTCGATTCAATTTTTTCCTCATCTTGGTGGCGCGAGGTTTTTTCTGGGGTCTCATTTTGTGAACTCGTCATTTGAGATCGTGGATTTGTCATTTGAGATTGTAAATTTATGTGATCTTCAATAGTTTCCTTCTCAGAATTCATCAAGTTTGTTTCCATTTGCTCTCTAAGTTCTGTAATTTCATTTCCATTGGATTGCGAGGATAACTGGTGTCTTTCTTCTGTAAACTCCCTTTGATGCGTAGTTATTGATTGGTCCTCGTTTGGAGTTGGATCTGCCGCAGAGACTATTTCCTTAGTTAGCTCTTCGGTGCACTTCTGAAACTCTACTTTTGATTCTTCTTCTACGCGGTTTTGATCCTCTGTAGAGGTTAGCTCTAATTGATCTTTGAATTCATTATTGATGACTTGAATATTATTTGAGTCATTCAACTTTGCATCGGAAATCTGGTTTTGGACAAGAGTATCATCATTCTCTTCAAAAGCACTACTTCTAGTAATAGCTTCGACTTCTAGTGTCGATTGCTCACCTTTCGACTTAATCACATTTCTTTGCTCTCCAAGATTTTGATTTTTGGGATCAATCATATTAAGTTCATTTGATTCAGATACTATAGCTTCTGTATTTGGCATCTTCTTATTAATGCTCAGTCTGCATGCGTCAGTATTTGTTGTGTCTTCAGTTTCTGGCGCTTTCTTTTCTACTATTTCTGAACTGTGATAAGACAACGATTCTTCAACTATTTCCTCACTGCGAATCACTTGTTCTTCCTCTTTTTCTACTGCTGCTACTCTCTCGCTGTCTTGAGTATATTTCTCAAGCATCTCAAAGGATTTTAATTCTCCACTCTCTTGTTTGATTTTTGTTTCTTGATTTAGTGCATTATCCGATTCAACTGATTGCAAAGAAGGAGCTGGAACATTTTCGATTAAATTGCTCTTTTGGGTTTCAGTCTTTTTCAAACCACTCTTAATTGTGATTAATTCCCTTTTCTCTCCTATCAACTCTTCTTCATCAAACTCTCGAACTGACACCATAGGATCTAACAGCTCGATATTGATCTCCTTTTCGATTACAGCAGTGGGAAACCCCAATTCATCATCCCTCTCGTGGCTGTATAATGGATTTCCAAATGATTTTGAAACTTCTTTCTTTGATCGCTGAGCAATTTCAGAAAAAGTAGTTTCCTCAGCATACATATTTTTCTTCTCATGCTCTTTTCGATTACATGCCTGAGACCCAATGACAAATTCTTCTCCTATAACCATCCTCTCTTCAACTTCTACCTGAGAACCAGTCGGAGCTTCAGTATTTTTAGTATTACTAGTCACCATTTGCTGTTTTTTCTCGTTATTTTTTTCAACTTTTTTTGACTCTTCTGAAGCAGGTTTCAAAATTTTTCCATTAGAATTTGGTAATTTTTTTGTCATAGCAAAATATTTTTCGGGACTTGCTTGAAACTCTTGAAACTTATTTCTGATTTGTGTGTTCTGTAACTTTGAAGTCTGGGTTAACGGCTTAGGAGCAAGACCATATTCTTCAGCAGACTCTTTTCTCGACGGACTGACATTATTTCCAACAAAATTGTTCCGAAGGCTGCTTAAACTTGCAAAAGTCTCATGCCTTTTATGATTTATAGTAGATTTGCCCTTATCCTTCAAGTTTAGTCCACTGCTATCTCCATTTTTCGTTACAATACTTATAGATTTCCGCTGCTGCGACGATTTACTTGGCATCACATTTTTATTTTCATTGATTTTAGCTGTCTCCTCTTTGTCAGCTTTGTGCAGAGCCTTAACAGGCTTGTTTTTTTCGGCCGAGAACAGATTTTTAGGAGACGTTGCTGAATAGAGCTGTCTAGGAGTGCTGAAATTCTGGATGTTTGGATCAATTAAAAAAACTTTTTCTTTGCTGTTATTTGATTGACGATGGGTTCTGTTTATAGGAGCCTCTCGAATAATATCACTTTGAGTAGGGCTATTTGCTCTGAGGTCCAATGACATTCGGTGCTTGGTGAGAGAAGGCTTTGAAAAACTGGCTTGACTCTGTTGTAAGTTGCCATAGCATCCTTTATTAGAGATAATTTGAGATGGACTTTTGTCCTTTTCTAAAGAAAAAGTGAGCTGATGATGGTTGCTTGTTCCTTCAAATTGTAGTGATGAAGCATTTGCGTTAGATTCACTTCTAAGTGGTTCTTTCAAGCCGCTCTGGTCAATTTTTCTAAAATCTTTACTGATATTTAATGACTTGTGAAAACTTCTCCATGATTTTGGGTCTTTGAATTTGTTCCCTAGGACCCCACCCTTTTTCTCTTCGTTGCGAAGTGGAATATGATTCTTCTTCAATTGAGAAATTGTTTGGTAATTCGAATTTCTTCGTAGCAATGGATCAATGACTGTATCTTCCACAGGACGCTTCTTAACAACGTCATTTTCAAGCGCTTCATTGATTTGATTTAGGAAATCTGCGGCTGAACCTTCCCTGTGGTGTGGAGATGACATTCGATATTTGGTTAGTAACAGTTGGTCCTCAGTTAGCATGGCTTTTGGAGAATTTTGGAATTTGTCTGCCAAATCCCTCGGAGAAAATGGACTACATTGATAGCTTGTGTCTGTTTTAATCGTAGAAAATAGCTGCTGCTTCGTGACATCAGATGGTGGCTTCGCTTGTGGGGACCGGTCAACACTAAGAGATTTTGACCGAGAGGTTGTTGGGTCATGAGTAAATTGATCCTCAGTGTTAGCGACTGGTGAATTTTCAGTGGCTAGTTTCGAAGGGAAAAGCTCGTACCTCAATCTTGTAAAACTTAAGAGAGCTTCATTGATGTCGGGGGAGCGTGGGGAGGTTATGAGATCAGAAAAGATATTCCCAGATGACCGGCATCTAGTTAACAAATTTTTTTCTTGTTTGTTGCCTCGACATGAATTTGAGTTCATCAAATCTTGCGACTCATGATAAAAAGGACGTTCTCCAAGTTTATTATTGAGTCCAAGTGCAAATTTTGGGATTTGTAAAGGAGTAACAGCGTTTACTTTGCTCTCGTTTGAATTGGCGGTGGCTTGCATTCGAGACATGATGCCTATTCCTGTTAGTGCACTTTCACCTGTTTAATTTCTTAATGATGTACAAATTTATTGCAAAAAGAATCTCAGTCACAATAAAATATATTGAAATGATATGAGTTAACTTGAAAAATTTTCAGTGCGTTTTTAATCAGAGTGGTGATTTAATTCTTTAAGTTGAAGATATAAATATCAGTTTTTGTCTCTAACGCATACCCATATTTTACGGAGCAGATGTTTGTATTTAAGAAAAAAGGCCTTGGAAGGAAGTATCGTGTCAAACTTATTAAGAATTACTCGTTTCGAGGATGCATTAGTTAGGAAGAAGCAATTTTTTCATCCTGAATTCCCTCAAAAATCCTAAAAATATTGATCTCCAAAAGTTTGTTCAAGGAATGTTTTCCATTCTATGAAAGAAGAGGAAGTTACAAGTGTGGGGGAATTGTTATTTTGATTAGTTCTTCAATTAATGTATGAATTCATTTCAACCAGTAGAATAAATATAGAAGGTCAACGCTATAACAGTCTCACATAGTCCTTATAATTGTGCATATTCAAATTCATTACTACTTATATGGTTAATTCATTTACATCATCATAATTATAATTCCTCCCTCAGTTATTTCTTCGATTTAATCCCTATATTGGGCTTTCCTATGCTTATGGCTAGGTTACCAAAAGAGCCTTTCAGCTGAATTAAATCCAAGCTATGCCCGTATGTACCCTCAGCTTCTGCTGCAAGAAATTTCAAAGTATCGATATTTGCGTCACCTCTCAACCTCATTGCTATCACTTGAAGTTCATCTTTTCGGCATTTTGTAAAGATATTGCGCTTTTTGCACAGTAACGATATTTCCATTCATCATCAGAGGACACCTTCGCCTGAAATCAATAGAACTACACAATTTCAGTATTTTAACTGATATTCGATGATTTATACACACGTTATCCTTTCTGATCAAAATATATTTTAAAATTCAATTTTAATGCGACATTCTAACTTAGTTCAAGCGGTTCAACTACTATCTGTTGAGCACCAACCAAAGTCTGGATGTGATGTAATCCTCTATCACCACCTTTGACTCATTCTATAACTTTTACCTGCAGACCGATGAAGGTGTGAGGTCACTGCTTTTAGAAAATTCAAAAACTCTCTTGAGAAGCATCGGAGAATCCAGAAAAGCCACCTTCCTTCATACATACGAAGAAGAAGAAAAGGGACCCACATCTATTGTTAAGAAAAAGACTACTGAAACACATGGGCTTAGCAACTTGCTTTTCTGTGAACCAGAAATCGAACTCGAAATCCCTCTGATTTCGAAAAGTTCGAAAGATAACCTTGAATTTAATCGACTGGATTTCGAGCAACAGATCAATACTCCAAAACATACTGTTTCTTTGAACCTGAATCTGGGCAAATTACTCTCAAAATACTTCAATCCGCACCAAATCAAAGGCATTTTCATTCCTATAGTTAGTGTAGGAGCCTCTCGCAGTGGAAAATCAACCTTTTGGAATATTATCATGAAGAGCATTGTTCACGATACTTACCTTGATCCCTCAAAAAGCTTTTTCAAATCCCAACGCGGTATCAACCCTGTTACCGATGGCATTCACGGCTGTGTTATCAGATACTCAGAAATGAACGATCAGGCTCGAAAGAGACTTGATAAGATATTCGGTGCAGAAAATTGTCAGGAAAAACATATTATTCTGCTTGATTGCGAAGGCACAGACGTCGGGAATCAGGAGGAGTGTAATAAAATTTACACAGCTGCGTTGGCCATTTCTCAAAAGGGAGTGCTAACGATTTCGACTTTGAAGCGAGTTTATCAACCACTGATTCAGTGCTTTTTTGATAACTATGAAACTCACGTTGACTTGCTAGAAAAAAATCAGTCAAATCAGCTTCATGTGAATGTCGTTGTGAAAGATCAAGATGAAAGCGACTTATCCAATGAGTTCGAAAAGCAAGAAGCAAAAAGGAAGGACCATTTTAGATTCCTTAAGCGTGCTGATGAATTTCTCAAAATCGCGAAACCGATGGTTTATCTCCTAACTGAGGCTGAGAAAACACACAGAGAGGCTTTCGATAAAGGAGATTTTGGATTTAAAGCGCCTTACACTGAAGACGTTGTTGAATGCTTTTGGCAACAGATCACACACAATAAAGACGTGTTTTTGAATTCAAATATCAATACTCTCAATGATTTCAAGGAGCATTTAGTCAGAGTCACTGAGATAGTCAATGGGAGATTCAAGGCTTCTAAAGGTCGAATCATCCGAATAATCGAGAAATATAATCAAGCCTTCAGAGAGGAAGCTGTGTCTCTGCTCCTGAATGTGAAACCTGAGAAAGAACTCATTTATTCGACGTATGCTCTGATCAATTTATCTCTCATTAAATTCAAACGCGAATTGAAAGAAGAACTTGCCAATATGGGAGAAAGCAACAGAAATATCAACCTTATCGTGAATATATTCTCAACTGATTGTCGTAGGATATTAGATGAAATGTTTGAAGAACCTCAGCTCTTAAAATTCATCCAATACGAGTACTTAGCAAAAATGCTAGAGCAGCAAAGTCTTTGGAAGATCGATACTGAAGTCTTACAAGCACTTTCGTCAATGCCTAAAACTATCACTGATGAAGATCTCCAGATCCTTGGACAGAAATACCCAGTCATAGCAGCATATGAAGAAGTCGATGCTGAAACTCGGAAAGACATCAAAAGCAAACTTGAACCTCTTGCGTTGAAATATCCAGAACTACCGATGAAAAATCTAACAGATAAATTGGAAGGAAAACGAGCGAATGCCATGTTCGATGTTTTGAAATTTCTCGTAAAAAAACACATTTTATATCTGTTTTGCATAGTTAAAGGCGAATATTCAAAGAAGCAGACAGAAAACTGGTTTGGGTTCAGTTTAACAGCATTGGGACTAGCAACGGCGGGATCTGGAGTCCTGATTGAGGTCATTCTGCAAAAAGCGTTAGTTTGGGCCGTCGGCGGGATGCTCACAGGAATATCTGGATGGATTGCTGGCAACCTTGTTGGAAGAGATATAGAGCTCGATCTTCAGATAGAGCAAAAAATTATGGAGGAACTGAAGCATGTTTTTAAAGATGAGATCGAGAGAAAAGACAATTTAATTCTGCTTGCAGACGATAGTAGATTTTTGAGACATATTGAGGGGTTGAGCAAAAAAACCATAAAGGTCTATTTACCGAATCTAATCATGGCAACTGTACCGAAAAATAAATATGATAAGCAGAAGAATTTGGAGCTGATTAGTCAATATGGGGTCTAGTAGAGAAGGATGTCGACATAATTTATTTCTGTTATGTAATTCGATACTTAGTACTTCATTATTATCTATCTATGCCAATTCAGACCTGCATTCAATTAAGACATGACTTTGATGTATCCTTTATGAGAGTTCATCAATGAAGCAATAACTTGAAGATTTCCATTCAAACTTCTATTTTCTGATGGAAAAATATAAATGAAAGTATGATATTAGATAAAAGAATTTCATTAGTTATAATTAATAAATAAAATGCTGAAAATCTATTACTATTAAATTTCATAAGAGTATTGGTGAAGCTTGCTGAGTTCTTCTGCCTTAGTTGTAAGTCAAGTCGGTAGGGAATGACCTGACTTCCAGCATGAATATGGTTCCACTTTATGATGGGGGTGGAATCTCATTTGAAAAAATACATATAAAGAAGATAGCAGCTTCAATAGATATAAACTGGATTGTTCACAGTGTTCTGGTATTTCTGCTTAATCAAGTTTAGATATAACAAAAGTTTAAAATTCCTCGTGATATTACTAATAATCTTAAATATATTATTCGAAAAAGTTCATACTCTGAATATTATTTGTATTCTTAATTGATAAACGACGAGAATGATTAATTTAAACAGGGAAGAATTTTCATTTTTTAGAATAATATACTCTGCCAGAAGATTTCAAATATTCATATTAATTGTCCAAAGTAAAGAAATTAGATATGTAGAAAATAAAGTCATGAAGAAGTAAAAATTGAAAATAATAAATAAGTCTCAGTAATCAAGATTTACGTTAACTAATTTGAAAAATAGTTAAATTAGACACTTACGTGGAAATGAAGTTTGAAAAAATACTTACTTCTCAAATTAGTAAATTCTGTGAGTTTTACATTCGACAGTTAATTGAGTTGATGTATTATCTGAATTTGAATTTAATGTGTCGGCGCGTATTCTGATGAAATGCAACCGTAAATCTGTGCAGTTCAAAATTAAGTTAGATATAGGCTATCAGTTGTTTTCGCATATTAGTGGTAAATTTCGTTTTTCATGTGTTAAGGTGACATTATCTTCTTCACTCAAGTTAGTTTTGTTTTACTGTTGAGCTCTCGGCTTATGATTTTACGCCTTACACCAAATTTTATGGATCTAGCAGAGTGCTCGCTACGTTTCTTGCATAACCAGAACTCAAAAAATTTCAAGCTTTTGGACCTGGCTTTTATTGAAAAAAATTTCTGCTTTTTGAAACAAATGTATTTATAATGTCAATTTATTATAACCCTCTTAAACAATTTCAGGATTTAGTCCATACATATCCATAAAAGTTCTGCTGAAGTTAGTGCTTTGACTCATACTAATTAAAATTTAGTTACTTGCTCATACCCTACAAACACTACTGTTATTTCACAACAAAATACGATACTAATTTACATTTTGAAGTATCTCATGAAAGAGAAGAGACTAACAGAAAACCATGAAAAAACTTACACTAAGAAAATACTGACCTACTCACTAATGATCTTGAGATTAGTTAACGTGTGGATCTCCGAGTAAAAAATTGAGATTACTATTGATAGTAAAAACGCATATTAGTAAGTATACTTATTTATCGACAAATTAATAATTTGTTGGAAACTCAAAATATTTTGAGGAATAGTAAACAATTTATAATTGATTTCATTGAATATTACAATAAAAACCCTAAGCCTGCTATAAAATTCAAAGTCTCGTTCCGCTGATGATCTTTTTTGAAACATGTATGTCGGTCGATAGCCTGGAAACAAGTTTTTTTGTTAACGCCGAATAATATCAGCAGAGATTTGAATAATTGAAATGAGAAAACATCTATGATAGAATGCTCTCTGTTGTAAAGAGTTAGAGGATCAGCGTGGTCTTTTTTGTGGAGCAAGTCAGCAAATATGGATTAAGGTTTTTGAGTGAGCAGTTCGGATTAGAATTACACATCGCTACTCGAGTGAAAATCCATGATCCTCATATTAAAATGTTTCTTAATTAACAACACGATGAATAGTTACGATGAGATAATATAAATTTTTGTGAATAATCAAAACAAAAAAGAGATTAGCTTAAGTGTGCCTTTAATTAACAAGTCAATGGCAAAAAAAAAATTAGATGTTCCATGATGGGATGACACAAGATCACGCATCATCAATTATCAATATATAATTGAGAGAAATTGACTGAGAGCACAAATTCTAACAATTAGGCGTCTTTTTTCATCATCATTTGAATAACAATTCAAAAGTAAGCACTAAATCACAAGCAAAATTGTAGCTTTGAAATACCAAAAATTTAAACACCAGTTTTCTTACTTCTTTTTTCTAAATTCTCAACATTAAATACTTTTGTCTTCGAGATCTATTTTCAATATGAATAAGTATATCAGAACGATAAATATCATTCAAATTTGGTTGAAAATATCTTTTGATAAATCAATCAACATGAGCTTTCAGAATCAAAGTAGACACCGATCCTCACAATCCTCGTAAAAAAATCTCACTCTCTATGGGGCCTTTGGAGAAGGGATTGCCAATTCGATACGGTTCGGATTTCGTACTGGAGATCTTGATTTTGATTTTGATCTCAAGTCAATTCCAAAGCGAGTTTTGAATCTTGGATTATGCTAACCGAAAGAGATCATGTTAATCAGACTTGAAAATTTTAAAGAAATCCTTACTCTTATGTCATAAGAAAATATCCCTAAAAATTTGAGGTTAGGATTTGCATCTTCATTCGTTGAGAATATTTTCTGGTTAATGTCCATCAATTTGGTGTACTTTTTGGCCAAATAATTTCTCAAAGTGGCATCCTGCGTCTCTTCCATAGCTTGAGCAATAAATGGCATTTCGGCGTTGATCTCATCTTTTGTCAAGACTATTTTAAACATGTTTAGCTTCGGTAACAGTCTCGCGAAATACCTGAATAATAGCTGATTCTTTCGAGAGATCCCTCCACAGTATTCAGAGTGGTGCATTTCATGCAGCACATTTTGAAGAATCTTCGGAGAATGTTTTGGAAGAAGAATTTTAACACTATGATCGTTGCAAACAAGAAGAGAATGAGCGTCAAAATTATCGTCTGATCTCTGAAAATTCTTGCTCGTATCCATTTCTCAATGTAGTATTGACCACCTGCGGCCGTTGTTGATGTACCAGAATTGATGAAGTTTGCATATGTATTGTATTGCAGAACGCTGATGAGGACGGTCTAATCAGTTGCGAATAAGGTCAATAACAAAATATTAGCAGCATCATTACTGAATTCTCGAAGATTTTGTAGTTGCCGTAGTTCCAGACAGAGAAAGCAAGGTGAATGATTATAATGTAATACATCACAGCTCGCACGGTTTTGGCAAGGAATTCATCGTAACCTCTTGGGAGCTTATTGACTCGGAGCACTAGTCAGTCCGGAACGATCACCAAATTGAAAGCAAAATGTGACTTACAGAAGCATTTGTCAATCCAATAGAGGATGATGAGTTGGATGAAAGTGAAGAAGTATAGGAGGGGGAGTCCTGATCCATACCAGAAGCAAACGAAGAGCAAAGTCAAAATCTAAGGAAGAAACCTAAATCAGAATCTGCACAAAAAGATTTGTATTACTGTAGCATAGCGGAAATCTAAGCCAAAGTCTGGTCCAGTATAGAGGTTTACTAGTGCCTTTTGGCTCGTCTTTTTAGTTTTTTCTAACTTCGCGTTAGATGAGCATCCTATTAGTGGATAGAAGGTTTAATTTAGTTCTTTCTTTAGAATGGATTATTTACCTCTGTCCATGCATCGCATGAGTTTTTTAATGGCGTGGGATGCTAGAACTGAAACTGGGAACGAGAAAACGTTAATGAGCATCGTAAGCAACTGTAAGGAGAGGTATTATTATTTAGCAATTTAGTACAAAAGATCGAGGTTTTACGATAGTCGCTCCGACAGAGTAGTACCAGGCAGGAGTCATATCATCAAACTGTCCAGTGAGGAAGGAGACTGGTGATCTCGATGAGAACCGTCCGCTGATGACCAAGATAATCAGACCGGTGTTCAAAAATTGACCAACGAAAACTTTGATGATTTTCGAGCTCAAAGCCTTTGTTATATTCTTATGCCCTTCGAATTTCGAAAGCACTTTGCGCAGATAAAATTAGTCCAACTTCCAACCCAAAAAATGGTTACTATCGTAGACGATCTTCAAGATAACGTTGATGATGACAATTCCAAACGCGACGATGAATGGAAGTCCGATAACGAGGGATTTTTCGGTGATCCATTTCTGGCACAGCTTCTCTACAGACCCATTCACATCAAATTCCTCATTTACTCTCGAAAAATCTTCTCTGCAATAACATTCGAGATAGCCTTGTGAAGAGGAACCGAGCATATAGTCGCTTGCGATTTCCTATATAATTTTTTAGAAATTAAAGCAATGGTGTGGATGAACTCAATTACCGCTTTTGTTGCAGAAAATCCTGTGCAGTCTGCAGTGGGTCTGACATGGTTTCCTAGTTTCACTTGTTCGTTTTTGATAACCACGATGATAACGAAGGCTGTGAAATGGTTAAAAGAATAAATTGCTAACGCCTCGTTAGTGATTATTATACTGAGAATCCATAACAAGATAGTAATGGCGAGACTGATGAGGAATCTGAAAAATTTTGACCAATTCGAAATGGCGAGGTTTTCCCAAAGCACATTTTGGGCTTCAGGAGCTTCTTGAATATCAAGATGTTTTCCTTTGAAACTTTTGTATTGTGAGCCAATAAATTTTAGTGTATTTTGTGTACATTTGGAATGATTTTGAGTAGCAGCAACAGCAGCATTTGAAGCAAGCTTGTTCAAATGGTGTAGAGGCAAGTTGAGTAAGTGCCTTATTCCTTGCAGAAACAGACTCAAAGGTGATGAAAGCTGAGACAATCTAATAATTCCAGTCTTTAATATATATATCAGCAAGGCTAGATTACTTTTTTCTTCGGGTTAGATTTTTCTGCACTGATTATCTCACGAGTCTTCAGGATTCGCTTATTTAGTTTCTCGATCTTTTTAGCCAAGCCTCGAGCTTTTTTCTCTTTTTCAGCTGTAAAGGGGAGATTTTATCCAAGAGCCTAGAAAAGCAATCATACCTATCGGAAGAACATCTGTGGTATTGAATGCTTCCACGTCCTTTTGCGGGGCAAATTTCTTGACGAATTGCCTCAGAAGGAGTTTACGCTTGTTTTAATTAAGATAAGCATGATTGAAGGATGGTTTTGGGTACTTTCTTAGTGAGACTTCCCAATTCTGTTTCTTTAACAAGTAAGGTGTTAGATTGAGCAAACTGAACATCAACAACATCAACAGCTTGTCCAGAATGAGTATTAACTGCCTATTAATTAAACGTTTAAGTCAATGATCGGATAGTAAAATATCTACTCTCTGGAAATGATCCCATAATGCTCCTCTGAGCTCATCTTGAGTCATGTTCGTCGGTAGATTCATGACTTCGATAGTGTAAATTCCTGTAGAAAGAGCTTTCCTTCTCACATTTTTAATGGCTTTTTTCTCAGAGATGCTCAGACTATTGAAATTGTTAGGCTTAACGCGAATTTTCAGCATAGTCATTGTACGTGAAGATCATCCATAAGAAGAAAACACTAAGAATCGCATCGCAGCACGCAATAATAAACCCTGCGGTACTCAACAAAATTCTTTTTCCTCCGGGAAGCGCGACTGTTCCTCCTAATTAATCAAAATTAATTTTTTTCTTTCTCTCTCTCCTAACTTTAATTTACCCGTGCAGAAAGCGTTGAAATAAAATTTCTTATTTTGAATGTCTGAACAAGCAGATTGGTCCCAGAAAGCTGAGTCTATCTGGAACGAGCATGATTTTTGTCCGACACATTGACTGTATGCGGTGGCTATAGCAGTCGTATCGGCATTCTTGCAACTAGTTGAATCCCAAGCAAACTAATATTTCCAAAAAAATTGCAGCAGGGTGATAACCTCTCGAAATTACCACAGAATATTCATCGCAAGTAAGTTGAGTCTCGCCGGTATCAAGGGAAACGCCCCATTCCAAAGTATCAAATTCGTCAAGAACTGCATCTGTATTCTGGCAAGTGAACTCGACAACATTATTGCTATTTAAATTCGCAAGCCCGCAACTCGTTCTGCCTTTTCCAATGCTTCCCAACGTAGTGTAAAACAGCAATGATTTGTAATCATAACTTATGTTTTCGTATTCTTGAGTCACTATGTAAAATTTTTTTTTGTGAGCTTTTAATCGAACCAGAGCGAATAAATACCTTTTGCGCTGAAATAGATGGACGGTATCATCAGAATGGAGTAGATAAAGAAGAAAAAAATCAGATATTTTATATATCTGAAGTAAAGAGTGACACCAACACCGAATTTTTCAATTTCACACGATTTTGTCGAAGTAAAACAAAAGTGACAACCGCTTGATGCACTGCAGCAAACATCCAGCGCTGTGTAAGGGGTTCCGTTGCTTTTCCTAGCATGAGTCTTGTCGATTTTTTCACGCATTTTTGCAAAATTAATATCATTCTCTCTAATGTCTAAGTCAACCTAACTCGAAAACATGAGTACGTAGCAAGCAAAGATAGGTACGAGAGATCCGACTTGATATTTCTTAGCTGGGTCCATTTTTAGTTTTGATCTCCTTTTTCGGATTTTCTAATGACAAATGAGAGAAAAGGATGAATTGAGCCTCAGAACACGGAATTTTACCTATTTGACCTTTGATTTAAGTTTCCGCTTAGGAATAAATTATAAACGCCAGGAAATGCAATTTGATATAAGGAAATTTTGCTAGTGTAGAAATTACTTACCGGATTTAGAATTTAATCGGAGTTTTTTGTCACAAATAAAGTAATTTTTCATGCTCAGTAAAGTGAAAAAAATAGAAGGATTCCCTCGAAGCCAGATTTTAGATTCCTCTCTGGATGAACAGCTCAAGGTTTGACTCACATTTTCTGCCAGTAAGCATTACTTCTGAGAACAAAATACTTTTCTGGTGTCCGCTCTCTAAGTCGGTGATTTTATTTAATTGATTAATTGAGACGCTCCTGATTTAAAAAATTTATTTACGAGTTTAAACAATCTGGTCACTCTCAGATTCAAATTCCTGATGAGCGGTTAAATGGCAAGCATGAGTTAATTCACATCTTTATGTTCTCAACTGAAAGACCAAGTGATACTAGAAGTAAAAATTGTGATAGAGTGTAATAAACTGTTCTATCTGTTTGGTCATCGTCGTAATTTCATTTTTCTTTTCAAGAGGAGGATAGCATTTCGAGGTGTGTTAGCCTTAATGGGATTGCTTTAAAACACAACATAAAGCATTTCTGATGTCAGATGGTTAATACAATAAACGTTATTAAAACATTAATCCATAATCAAAATTTGGTATTTTATTCCAATAAAATTTACGTAGCGAGCGTTAGAAGAGGGAGGGGTTGTCAGGAGGAAAGAAAAAATACGGATTCTTAGAGTTAACTCTATGAATCAAGAAGAGGCTGCTTTTTGTAAAAGAAAATTTTCACTCATCGAGTGAATAGGTGACTGATTCTTTAAGATCATTCTAAAAAAAAGTTTTTACTTGTGCTATTTCTTCTTGATGACCACATTTTGCAAAAAGAAAAACATACTATTGCTTATGATATAGGCTTAGACCGCAAATTAAAGATCGCAGTAGCTTAGCTTGTCTCAAACCTCCCAATAAATCAAAAAAAAAAAGGTGAAAATCCAACCAATATCCAGAATGAGACTTTTTTTTCCCGAATTTCTCAATATCTATTACTCATTAAACATGAATTCAATCGTTCAGCATAAAATATTTCATTTTTCATCTTTAGCATCATCATCTAAATTTTGAAAAGGTCTCGCTCCTTACCCGTTTCAAGGATAATGGTTATTCTATGGTTACTAATTTAAAGCTTTTTGTCGAACTGCAGAAGCAAAACACATTGAAAACGAGCAAACTTAAAAAAAAAACAAAAACACTTATTGCAATCAGTCATTGAGCAGCGAACTTGAGGTTTTTTTGGAAAATTGAATCTTTCTAAAATAAGCAGATCAAAACCGAATCTGCTGAATTTATCGACAAGAAATTACAAACGACGAGGTCGTGCATCGGAGTAGCTTTAGGCAACTGCAAGTAAAAACTAAGCCTGATATGATTCTTCAGCTTAAAGGTGGCTTATATTATCACTTTTCATTTAGTATACAAAATTTACCTTTGGTAAATACATAAAACAAATTTACAATAGAATTATCGATACAGCAACTAATTACATTCGGGGTGAATTCAGACAGCAGCATGTCCCCAGAATCTCAAATTTTTTTTGGATTATATAACTAGTTGAATATAAACAAAATGACACTGTTCAGAATTATTTCATCAGCATAAACATCGACAAAGAATCGGCTTAAGAACTGTTGAGTCAATTCTGGTTTAATACTTTATTTTGTTAACAATGGCATCCTTCTTGTTTAATTTCTTGTTTTTCTTGGACTTCTTTTTCGTTAAGGTTGTAATTTTGAATTAATTGCTATGTTACAATCAGAAAGTAAGTACCTGAGTCGATGTAAACAGCATATGCGACAGAATCTTCACCATTGGGGAAGTTGTCATCTTCATCATCTCCCAAAGAGTCGTCCTCTGTTTGATAATAGGAAGGAAAATTCTCAATTTTTGCACTGAATTTGCGTTCTTCTCTGTATTTCCCAGTTCTGATTTCACCCAGTGTTTTATCAAGACGATAGATGTCGTGCAGATAGTTTTTTGGGCAGAATTTTCCATATTCTCGCATCATTTTCAGTTTCTGATTAATTTCAACTTCAGCTAGCTCAATATTCGTCCAAGCGCTAAATCATTATCGGTAGTTGTCAGAAAAGTTAATTTTTTAAAAAAGTCATTACCTCACAGATATACTCAACTTGGGATTCATTTTGAGCATAGATTTAGTCTCGTCGAGTTTTGTCTTAAGAACCTTGAGCTCTCCAACAAAATAGTTGTGATCCAGACACTCAAATTCTAATTGAGTTTGTCAGGATTATGACAAATGAGGAATTTTAAATACCTTCTTCAACGGACTGAATAAGTTGCGGTTCTGGTGCTTTTTTCTTAGAAGCCAAAGATTGTAACTCCTTGTTGCAGATTGGACATTTCATTTTAATATCTGTCCATTTATCAATGCAGATGTTGCTATAATGAGGTTAATTTTGTTGAAAATGATGTAAAATTGTACCAGAATGTGTGACGACAGTCTTCAAGAATAGTTTTCGAATCAAGAATGGAGTCAAGACAGATGACACAAATTTCTTCTGAGGTGTTCATGGGTATAGTATAAATAATTATTGTAATGGTATATTAAAACGTGCTGCGTTTGAGAATAAATAATGCGGCCTACCAATCAGAAATCTGCGTTCAGAATTATGGAGAGGGTATTGAGAAAGAATTAAACCCCCACTTAATTAAAACCCTCTTCAGGAAGTTTAACAGTATCACCAGAATTGTTGAATTAACTGTTTCTGGTCATCATGGAACCAGAATTGGTTCTTCGTATGACTGATTTTAAGAGATGGACATGCTGAGAAGAGTAGAAGGATCAAATCGTAGTTATGACTACATAAGGGTCTTGAGCTTCCCTTATTTAATGATAATGAAGGATGTTTGAATTAAAGGAGAGCAAAATAACTCGAAATATGATTGTATCAGCTGATTCTAAGAGTATTGAACTAGAACGACAATGACATAAAATAGACAGATAACTTAGAATTAGATGTATGAGGCGACGAGACTGGAAGTTGAAAAGCAATCTGACACTTTTAAGCTTTATCGGAGAAAATCAATTCGGCAAGTCTTTTTTGGATGTATTGGAAATGCAGCAATCTGAATTATCTGAATTTAGCCATGATATTCAAAAAGAAGGCAAATATCAACAATGAAAAACAGTATGAAGAGAAATTCAAAAAGCCAGGGAGGACCTCAACCAAAAAAAAAAGAAACCAATTCTCTAGCGATCAAAAGCAATCTATTCCGATCAGCAGAGCCGTTTTTAAGGAATCAATATTCCTCTTCTTAACGGAGCAATAAGCGCTGTCGACACTCAGAGATAAGTAGTTGCTCAAAAATTCCTTGAATAGACCATGGGCGGCAACCGCAAGAATTCCCTTCGATGTTCCGCAATCAGATATGCAATATTTGGGTATTTTGAAAATAGTGAACTCATTGCACGTGAAACTTATGACGAACTGTGCTCTCTGGATCCAACGAAGATTAAATCATCAGGTAAAGGAATTTCGCGCCTATTTCAGGTTTTAAAGGAGATGATTCCGCTGCGATTGGTTTTAATTAATGTTTATTGTAATTTAAACAGGTTCTGAAGTGCAAAAAGTTTACAAATAAAATGGAAAGCCAACATTCTGGAAACCTCAAAAACCTTGAAAGCTCCAAGCCAAAATCTGAAGAATCGAAAGTTGGCCTCTCATCGAACTCAAATTCTGGTGCAACATCAAATCTAACCTCCTCTATGAGAGATCTCAAAAGAATAGACAAGCCAAGAGGAGACGATGGTTGTGATCAAGTAACGTTCTCTCACAAAAAACAATAATGAGGTCTAACGCAACTCAATTTGAAGGAAAAGTTTGAGGAATTTCAACCAAAGAGCAATAATCCGATTCCCATTCAGAAAATCATGCCTCAGAAACCAGCTCCGCTCAAACCTCCCGTGCACTTCAATGCTGATAAATTGAAGAAATTCATCCAAGTCGATTGGTCTGCCTGGAAATTGGATATTCAAGGTACCAATATATTCATATCATCCACATCACATCACTTTTTAATTAATCAATAGAAACCGATGTGAAGATATATCTGTTGAAAAAGAGTGAAGAAAAGGGGATACAAGGAATGATTGAAGGGATTGTAAGAGATGGTGATCCCGTTATCATGCAGCAGATGAATCTTGTTCCTGAAATCAGAGCTCAATGGGATACTCATCATTGTAAGGTTCGACGGCTTAAAATTTTTTCTGAGAAAGAAGACATTATGTATCTCGAACTGAAAATGCCGTTTCCAATGTCAAACAGAGACTTCCTCCTGAGTAGATGCTTCTTGAATAGTGACCAGCATGCTGAAGAAATTGAGCGGCTTGGCTTCCCAAAGACTGAGAATAAACGCTGGGTCCTCATGCAACATTCGGTTGAACTTCAAGAATATCCGACGATCAAGGGGATAGAAAGAGCTGAAAGTATCACATTGTTAAGCTGGGAGCAAGATCGAGAAAACCCGAAGGTAGTATACACCAAATCCATGTCGCAGACGACTCTAAAAGGAAAACTTCCTGGCAGTTTGGTTAAAATGGGAATTGGAAAACAGTTCTTAAAGGCTCACCATACTTCAGTCCAGGCTTTCCAGAAGCATCGTGCTAACTGGGCCAAAATGATTAAAAAATGATTTGAATTGTTGTTATTCATGTATGCTTTTTTATATCAATGTTTCATGAAGAGGGCTCAATCTAGACTAGAGACTCTGTAAAATCAACAACATCAGCCCAAAAATTTAGGATCTTGGAAAGTTAGTTATAGGCGATAACAATTGCAGAAAGAATGAGAACTGATGCCGAAACATAATATTCAGATTCTTCATTATGCACCTTATTCGAGAAATGAGAGATTTTTCAAGAGAAAGTATTTTACCCCATCACAGAAATACTAGTTGAGTCTTCTTTTATTCAGTTTTCGTGTGCGTGGAGCACTCTCTAGACACCATTCACCTCTTGTACACTTAAGTCTTAATTAAAAAGCGCTGGAAATTTCATTATTTTTTCGTAGGAAGGCTACACACAACAATAAACGTAACTATAAAAAGGTTCCCAATTTTCAAAACTTCTCTTTTGTGAAAGTTTATTGACGATTAAGAGCATTTTTGTCAGAAGTAGGAGAGGGAAGTCTTTGTCTTGAGATAATACAAACACAAACGTTGCCGACAGGCTATTGTTTCTGAATCTAGTATCATCTGATATATATATTTCTCATAGTAGGATAGCTGGCTAACCACTGAACTCATATTTGATTCCAATGGATCCTTCTTGCCTTTTTTCGGATCTTGCTTTAAAGTCTTAGATAGAGATGTCCTTGTCTTAAAATATCTAAGTTGCTGGCCACATTATTTATTTTATTCGTGTTGACTTAAAAAAAAAAATAAATCATTTGCTGAGCAAATTGCAAAATTTTTTTTTCACTGCATCGTAATTGGACAGATGGCCGATTGAACACGCCTATAAAACGAAAGTTCATAGAAAAGCTGATAATTAATTCTGAATATTGAATCCCATGGAACACAAGACCGGAATTGAAACATCTTCTGTCACTAAGGAAAAGCCTTCAACTAACTCGCCCTACCCCACTATTAAGTTCGATAATGTGTCGAACGCATCTTTCTATAAAGAACATGCATCCTCTGAGAAAGAGGGAGTTCTCAAAACCGCTGCAGAGTCAGCAGGACTTCAAAACACTATCGACTTAGATTTGATATGGTCTGATTACTTTGGCCCAAAAACCTCAGTTCTGGAGATTGGAGCAGGCGAAGGAAGAGTGATTAGTGGTCTCCTATCCAAGAAATTCGAAGGACCCATCTTTGCAATCGAGAGACAGCCTGCGTTCGTCTCCTTATTAGAGAAGAAATATGCATCCAATCGTCAAGTCCAAATCATTAAAGGTAGCATCCTTGATGAGCCTCTTCCCACAGTTGATGTTGCATTATGGTTGTTTGCTGGTATTTCTGAGTTTAATCCTGAAGAACAGGTGATAGCTCTGAAGAAACTCGCAGAACATTGCTCTTTCTTGATAGTTGACACTCCTTTACTTGGCAGCCTGGTAAACGGTGAATGGAAAGGACAATTTGCTGAATACAAAGCGGGAGATTCAACCTTATCTTTTTATGTACCCACTCATGCTCAAATGGAGGGGTATTGCAAACTTACACCCTTTTGCCTTCAAACGAGACAAGATTATGAAACGGCGACTGGGAGGAAACGTGCTTTGTATGTTTTGTCTAAAGGCAAAGACTTCCCTCTACCTGACTCTAAAAAAAGTGCTTTCCAGCAGACTTTTTGAGAGAGGAAAAGGAAAAACGTCTAAAAATTAGGCCACTTAAAATTTACATGTGACTTATGTCGAAATCTCTCTACTAAAATACAAATAAACAATATAAATACATCTAGAGAAGATTTTTCGAACAACTTGTAGTTGAGATTAAATCAAGCGTCTTCGTAACCTTAGAGTTAATTCTTATTTTTCGATATGCCGCTCTTTAAACCCACCTAACAGGATTTCCTGAAAGCTATAATTGAATTAGGGCATCAATACCATCAAAAGAATTCTGGTAATCGTATAAATCTTCAAAGTAGTTAGGATTTCTAAGAATTGGAGCTTAGTAATTAATCTTTTAGTTACTGTGCATTTTGAATCGAATAAACTTCTTAGAACATTAACATGAATAGCTTGGGATTCGCAATCTCACTACTCTATCAAAAGGCAGAGCATGTGAACTCAAGTTAAATGTTTCTCCGATTTGTATTCGTTTGGAAAATGTGGGGCCAGCAGCAAGAAAATTTTATTAAATCTTTAAAAATCATTGGTATTTTTTGTTTGTGCATAAAAATATTACTTTAGAAGATCTCATTAGAGATAGATTCTTGTAGAACTCACAATTGGAGCCATTATTAATTATTTCGAGGCCCTTCATTTATCAATAGACAGCACGGATGATAATAATTGCAAACAGAATCGCAACAATAAACAGCGTAACTAACACAAGAGACAATAAACAGCCTACGATTCTGAAAGCATGAACACTTCCTTCTTTTCGAACAGTCGCCCATGATCCAATTGAAAGAATGAGACAAATACTACGGGGAATCCATCCGAATATGCTCAGCCCGGCAAGACTGGAGAAATACAGACTTGTATACCAAGCTGAGAAACCCAATACAAGTGAAGAAATATTTATTCCCGCTATTATAAAACGAATTCCGATTCTTCTATCAGGGTAATCCTTTAATCCAAAGCAAAGATACAGAGTGAGTATTGTTGGAACAAAACAAAAAATAGAAGCCCAACCTGCCCTTGGCCCATAATAGTACGCTACAAAGATTCCGAGGCTGGTGAAAATAATTGCGAGAATTATTGCAGTTACTTTCTCGTAAATGCCGATTTTCTTGGGAGAGTTGTCATTTGGGTTTTGGTGCTGGACGATAGCAGATGGCTGAACTCATGGAGACTCATGGAGAGATAATGACGAGAAACTGCCCACTTTGTTGTGCAGTCTGAGGAAGCATAACGAGATCGTTGTTATTGACGTAAGAGGACAAGTCGTTCATTGCAACGCTTTTGGCATCATCTTTCGCTGTATTATTCGCATTTGTTGCATACCCAATCTCTTGCTGCATATTCAGTTGATTGGTTTATATGTATCATTGATTTTTTCCCTTAATTGAATGAATTTATTTAGGTTGACAGAATCAGCTGAATAATAAATAGACGCAGCTTATAGCTGCAATCCTAATTCTAAATTTCTTGTAGATTAATACAACCGCAGTGACTTTACAATAAGAACTATTAATAGAAAATCGCTTCCATGTCGATCTTCCTGAAATTTTATTCTTGTTAGACTGTAAATAATAGATACAGATTGAATAAGCCTCATTTTTCAATGATTTCTTGTTCCAGAGTATCATTATTATTCATCGTGGATTTGCTTTTTGTTAACGACCTGTATTTTACTCGTTTATTTCGTACTATCTCTCTCAGTTCAAGCCAAATTAATCATTCTTGGTTTCATCTTTCATTTTTTTTAAAGGAAATTTTGGTCGGGTCCTTTCTCTATGCGTTCCCTCCGCTACTTATAACTCCTATACTCAATTCTATATAGATATATATTCTTACATTCAAGCCGGATAAAAGGCTATTTAACAGAATGTTTTTATTCAGACGAGCCCTTAATTAAAGTTGAACAGTTTTAAAAACAAAATTCTGTGAATAAAACATTGATTTCGAGAGAGTCAGATACATCAAGTTACTACTTCTGCGAATCTTTGTTGTGGGCTTGTCAGCTAAATGCTATATTATTTTTTGAAAAATAAGAAAATATTTGTTTATATTTGTGGATTAATCTTGA